>OBNI01000068.1_pt1 | contig 57645 bp, 70 predicted proteins | sample 1670211 | NCBI WGS metagenome assembly OBNI01 (sample SAMEA104232309, study PRJEB22302) | sediment metagenome | biome: forest; feature: aquifer; material: sediment | place: USA | collected 2011-08-07 | depth 0.01 m | reverse complement strand
AGCTCGGGCACCTCCTGCAGCAAGGAAGCGACGAGTCGATCGAGCGCATTACGGAAGACATCCGACTCAGTCACTGTGCCAGCCGAGGTCTTCTGCAAGTGCTGCTGGACAAGCAGCAACTGTCGTGCTCGTAGAGGGTCAATGCCCACACTGACCTGGCGTTCGATGCGTAAACCAAACTTCACTGGGCGTCCGCGTCGCTGGTCCGGAGGCATCCTTACTTTCTTGTTAGTCATATTGCTTCCTTTGTCTAGATGAACGGCTGCTCGTAGCGTCTCGTAGCGTACTGTTTGTTATCCGTTATTCCATCGGGCATCGCCACGGATAGCAGTTGTACCGTTGGGTCTGCTATTGATAATGAGTCGGTTACACTGTCCGCTCGGGAATGCCTGTCTTGTGGAAATCTGTGGCTCTCGCCTCTATGATTGTCAGCCACAGCGGAGCGTCCTTGGGTCTCTGTTCCAACCCCTCCCGCTTGTTAGCCTCATTCCCACAACGCATCTTCCACTTTGGCGTACCTTATATCGTGAACGGTTGCTGCGGCAAAACCGCAACCTCTCTGACTGACCGGATAAAGATCCGCGTTGACCCCATAACACTGGTACGTTCACGGAAGTGGCTGGTGCTCTCGACTGAACACCGATTGAAGGTCTACATTATTCAAGACCACACCACTTCGGCTGGCTGGCAACGCTTTCACTTGAGAGTCCCGTCATTTCAGCTCGCCCTGTTATCGGGACGGAGTTTGTCATATCGCTTTCTCACTCGTTGCGCCAACTTCACCGCCAATGCTCACTATTCAATTGTGGCAAGCTATCGCGCACACAGTTGACTGAAGAGGGAACAGTACAACAGACAGACGGAGGGTGCTCTGCCCATTGAAGACCATGACGACCTAGACACCGCGCACTCCGCGTGAACCGTCCGCTAGGTTTCATTAGTCATTGCAGTGTTACCACCACATCCTAGCGACCTCATGTCGTTCCCAGGGGTCTTTCCTATTCTTCAGTTCTATAATGCACTTACCTTGTCGTGGGAGACAACTCACTTGACGTCGTCAAGTTATATGTCCTTCCCCTGTTATGGATGGGCCGGATTCTCACCGACAGGGTTGCGATCTGTTCAGGATATCGCCAATTATGGCGATAGAGCCATCCGTTTGGTCGCCTACTTACTACACTTAATTGATACGGATTCGTGTTCTCCGAAAGTTCGTTAGTCCCCGAACCGCCATCCTTTGCTTAGCTGACATGACAGTCTTGTTAGAGCTACACGCCACTCGGCCACTGTGCCAAGTGATTGTGAAGCAGGCTTGATAAAGTAACCTGCTTGCCAGTAGGCCAACTGCTGCCAGCTGCTCATGCCGGAAACGTGACGCGCTGCTCCGGCAAGGGCATCATTATACCTTGGTTTCCCCTCTTTGTAAAGGGTAGAAACCTTCCTTATTTCCGCAATGCTATTCCTGCAGCAACCGCAACGCTTGCGAGAACTCTCGTGTGGTCGCTATCTCAACTGGAGTATCTCCTGCGCGTGCTGGTTGTCGATGCTCGAAGACCACCCAGGCCAGTAGCAACTCGTCGTAATAGAGCTCGCGCAGTCGATGACCCCGGTGGCAGGTCACCACCAGGCAGTTATCCGTTGCCTGCATAGCTTCGAGCAGAGCTTGTCCTTCCTGGAGTGCGTCCATTATTTCACCCCTGCTCTCATTTGGTCGCGCCACTCGGCCAGACGCTTGGTGGTTAGCAGCATGCCGGAAGAGATCAGCAAGCGATGCAGCATCCACTTCCGGTCTTTATCGTTGGCCTGCGAATAGAGTACCAGCCAGGCCTCGGCTGCCTGCTCTGCCAGTTGTGCTTTGTCTTCTACGGGTTTGCTAGTCATATCGCTTTTCCTTTTCCTCTGCAATAAGCTCGTTGGCGATCTTCACATTGCCTTCTACCTTCTCGTTGCCAAACCATTGCCTACGCTGTCTTATGCAGGCACGAGCAGTTGTGCCAGAACCCATGAATGGATCATACACCGAATTGGCACGAGGGAAGAACCTCAGCAGCTCCTCGTACAACTCCACAAGATTCTGATTGATATGAACCTTATTGCGAGGCACCATATATCGTAGACAGTCACGATAAATGCGCCCTGGGCCAAAAATAGGCAAATCGGTAATGACGAAGATAGGCTCGTACTTGAAGGCAGGCAGTGTGAACATCTTGTCCCAGATCAAGACGTGCGCTATAGGATAACGTCGGCAGATATCTGGCAATCGGCGTGACGAGTTAAACAGCAGAAGCACCGGCGCAATCCTAATCGACTGCCACACGACCATGTCCAGAAAGTTATAGTAGTTACTAGATACTTCTCCGTCTGTATATTCCGGTACTTCACTGTCTAGATAGGGCGGACTGGTCAACACTAGATCGACGCAACGATCCGGCAATTGTAGCATAGTAGAGAAACAGTCACCGAGTATGACCTTCCCAAATAGATCATTTGGAAGTATAGACATAGAAACTATTCCTCCACAAAGAACAGCTCGCTCTCACTGCGCGTGAGAGCAACGTATTTGGCGTTGAGCTCCTGCACTAGCTGCCAGCCCAACTTAGCCAGCGGGTGCGGTAGCAGATCAGGTCGCAGGATAAACACGCGTCGTGCCTGCAAGCCCTTGGCGCGGTGCACTGAGGAGAAGACCACACCCTGCACCTCGTCGCTAAACAACTTTTCCAGCTTACTGCGCAAGTCGAGCAGCGAGAACGCTTCACTCGCCACGGCGTGGATGGTCTCGATGCGGTCCTGTAGCTGCTGCAACTGCTCCCATTTCTCGGCGTTGGCTAGCCGCAGCGTTTCCCGGTCAAGATACTCCTTCGTGCTCACGCTGAGCTGCGGGATGCTATTAGCATCGAACTTGTCGATCAACTGCACGAGCCCCTTGCCGATATCGCGTCCTCTAACCACCGCCTTAGTGCCCTGCCGGATAAGCTGGTAGGCCAGGGGCACTAGAGGAGCGTTCGTGCGACAGATCACCATATCGCCAGGTCGCGCAATGAGGGCTACCTGCTTGGGCAGGATGGTGGCCACGAGACCTTCCGGCGCATTCTCGCGTGCCTCGATCTGCGGCACGAGCGCTTGCGCTAGAGTGACGTGAGACAACGGGCAACGATAGGTGATCGACAAGGGCAGCACGGTGGCATGCAACATCTCGATCAGTCTTGGGATAGCCTCGGTGTCCGCGCCACGGAAACCATAGAGCGACTGGTTACGATCGCCCACCGCAATAATGCGCCCTCCAGGTGCTAGGGAGCGCAGGATAAACTCGATCTGCACCGCGTTGAGGTCTTGTGCCTCATCCACGAACATGAAGTCAAACTTCTGCAGCGTCATTCCTAGCTGCACGGGCAACCAGACCATGTCGTCAAAGTCGATCACCTCGGTGACGTCTGCGCAGCGTTGCAGCAACTGCGGCACGAGCGCTAGGTCGTCCTCGGTGAAACCATTCAAGTCGATGCCGTAGTGATCGACGAGGTCGTACAGGATGTCCATCCTACGCGCATCTTGCAGGGCATACACCAGCGTTCCCTTGCAAAGTGAGACGAGTTGCTCGACAAGCTGCCGTCGTAGGATATTCTCCAGGCGCTCTTCTACCGGCAGACTGCGCTCCCGCGAGAGCTGCGGAAACTCATTCATCAAGGTGGCCAGTTTAGTGTCGTCCACAAAGTTGCTGGTGTTCGAGATGCGCAGACCCTCGACGAGATTCTTCAGGCCCAGCGAGTGCACTGTTCTGACCTGGACGTGCTCTGGTAAGAGGCCAGCCTTTTGTCGGTTGGCTAGCTCCAGCGCGATGTGACGGTTGAAGGCGAGAAAGATCACCCTGGCTTCACGATCGACAGGCAACTCTCCCGCATCTTCCACTGGCAGGTAGACTGGCACATACTGCAAGGCTTGTATCAAGGTGGTGGTCTTGCCGCTACCAGCCACGGCTTCTACCACACCGTGACCGGTGCCGTGCTGAATGAAGTCGAAGATAGCCTGCTGATAGCGACTGGGCGTGAAGACTGGCTTGGTTTCAGAGACGGCCACTGTGACTTCAGTGGAGAAGAACTCTGAAAGTGCATCGAGTGAAGCCTGGTCGTACTCGTGCGCCGGAAGTACCGCCACCACTGGGCTCTCCGGCAGTGGACATTCAAAGTGAACCCAGGCCTGCCTGCCTTTGACGTTCAGTTGCTTGATGGGCGTGCCGGCATCAAACGGTTGCTTGCACAACTTGCAGAAGCCATCGTATTTACTGTACATCGCGCGACCACCACCTTGCCTAAACGCATCCATGCGCTTGACCAGCTCACCACGTTGTTGCCAGTCTACTAGCAACAGACGCACTTGCTCGGTCAGCCGTTCGCGCCAACCAGGCAACCGTGTAGTCCAGCGCTGTTTCTTACCGAGCAAGGGCTGGCCAGCCACATCGCCTACCCATAGCCGAATGCTGTCTTCGCCCTCGGCAGCAGCCATCCCACTGGCCTCGATGCTGCTCCGGATCCACAACCAGCCGTTGTTGGGCAGCGGGAGCTTGTAGCAGTACTCGCCTTGTTTGAGACCTAGCGGTAGCACGGTTACGTGAAGAGCAAATAGCTCATGCAAGTTACCGCCGACAAGGTCTTCCAGATAAGACTCGAACTCGCTCAGGCCGAAACGTTCAATCATGATGTCCTCCGTACGATACAATATAGCTGAGGAGGTCCACTGTATCGAGCTCGTTAAGTTCAAACCATTCCAGCAGAAGCTTCAACGCCTGCATGGTCTGCTCGCGAGAAGCAAGGATGTATTCGTCTTGCTTGAGCGTAAACGGTGGATTGGTCAGTAGGAGACTAACATCTCTTACGAGCAGGCAAAGATGGGTATCTTTACCAGCCTCCATAGAGTGAAAGATAAACCACGCAATGTGTACACCATCTGAGTGTACACCATCTGACACTGGACGAGCTGCCCAGAACTCACAGTAGAGGATCTCGGCCAGGGTGTGATGTACATAGGGAATCAGCCTAGCGGCAACATCCAACTCGACGAGGTAACGCTCTTCGACTGCTCGTATTGCATCTTCTTGTGCAGACTCTTCTTGTATAGGCTCTTTCATGGTGATGGCTCCTTAAATATGCGTGAAGTGATAGTGAATTATTCGACGATCATCCAACAGCCACCGTGTAGCGTGTTCACGGGAATGCCGTGTAGTTCTGCACACAGCGACTTGATAAACGCAGTCCAGGCTTCCTGCTTGGCCTGCACCATATTGACATCCGGCGAAGCCACGAGGAGGTGAATGTCTCCCGGTTGCGCGCCCAGTATCTTCAACATCGTATTGTGAATGCGCATGATTTGGGTGCCCAGACCTTGACCCTCGAAGTCTTTGAAGACCCTCAGACTCGTGGTGTAAACGCTTTTGTCTTCCGGCAGGCCCAGGTGGTAGTCGCCCAATAAGCTGCTATTGTCAACGCCAATCTCTACCTGCGCCATCGTCTCGTTGTTGACGTCCACGAAACGCACAATGGCCACATGGTCGGTGAGTCGCTCGAAGGCAGAGCCAAAGCAGCGACGTTTTGCCCCTGCCAGGAGCAGGGCTTTGTTCAGTTCTTTGCAGAAGTCGTCTGGGTTGATGCGCCCAGCGTCGGCAATGACGTGGGTGCTGTGGTATGGGGTGTAAGCATGGGACGTGGTGGTAGTGGGAACTTTCGAGAGGGCTGGCAGCAGCAGTAGCAGAACAACCAACAGCGCAACAATCATCAATGGAACTATAGCTATTTTCTGCAGCATTTCACTTTCCTTTCTGTCTAGTGCGCTCAGGCAACTTGAGTTGCTGAGCAGCGCTAGGTTTATGAGTGGCTCTGACGTATGACCTGCGCACGTGACTGGCGCAGTCTTCCACTCGGTGGTAGCCGAGCATTTCCTGCATCGTTAGGTGTAGCGGCATCATCTGATACTCGTCTGCCAGGGCAATGCTGAACTTGCCCTGGCGTTCGTCGAGCTCCAGACCAATGACGTAATAGCGAGTATGACGGTGGTCGCCGTGGTAGAGCTGATCGCTCTCGCGGCATTCCCCCTTGTGCAGCACGCTGCCACAGTGGAGTTGCTGCGCTACCGTGAAGTTAACCGGACGATTGGGGTGTTCTTTCTTGGCCCATTTTCTGTTAGGCATTACCACCTCCCACCGTGCAGCATCCAGCGCAGACGGTCGATCAGCACAATGAGCCAGTCCAGCAGGGCGAGCTCCTTGTCTAGATACCAGTTGTAGAGTCGTTGTTTCATGGCTACACCTTGTAGTGGTTATAGAGAAGCTCACGCTTGACGAAGTTCGCCTGCAAATCACGCGTGGCGTTAACCTCCCAGCGATCACGCTCACCACGGACACGCTTGATCAGCGGGACGCAGCTGGACTTCCATAGAATGGAAGCACAGACCACGTCAAGCAGATGACCCTGCACCACCACGCTAATGAAGAACTCTGAGTTGGAGGGGTCGCTGGTGGCATTCTTGATGCCCTTGGTAGCTGTGCGCCAGGCCACTTCCAGCTCGCCTCGTGTCCAGCCCCGGAAGACAATTTGGCGCATTGTGAACGACTCAGAACCAAACTGGCGGTAGTTGACTCGCAACATAGATCCTCCTAGACCAGCATGATCCATTCGCCCAGGACTTTCGTCATGAGCGTGAACACGTTGTCGACAGAAGCTTCATATTGAAAGCAATGATCGGGCAGATAGACCTCTGCCCATTCCTTCATGGGCAGGAAGTTCAGCAGCACCGTGCTGAGTCCGCCGTCACGTTTCAACTGCCAGTCGCTGGCTTCCTTGCGATCCTTCTTGTGTTCCAGCACACCGTCGGTCAGGATGATGTCCAGTCGCGCTTCGCCAGTCCAGCCTGCACCTTGCTCCCAGTTATAGAGCGATCTAAACAGAGGAGCAATATAGGTATCCTCGCCATCCATGCCGACTTTGCTGATGGCCTCTATAGTGCGCTGCTGCTTAGTGAGCAATTTGTTGTCGTTGTAGTAATCACGATTGGTCATGCAGGTGACCCCGGTGCCCTCTTTGTACTTGGCGAACTGCCACACGCTCACGTCGAGCGTGCCTTCCGGCAGACGCTCCCGCACATTGTCGAGCATCGCGTAAAGGGTGTACGTCGCGGCAACGGCCACCCTTGCAGTGCGATTGTAGATCATGCTGTTACTGCAATCCAGGCACAGGTTGATGTGCAAGCGGATACCTTGCTTCACATTGTACTCTTCCGCGAAGCCAGGTTTGCCCTGTACAGCGGCAACTGGATCGTCGAGCCAGTCGCCCTCGGGCAAGTCCACCTTCTCGCGCACCGCAATGGCCTGCGCTATCTCGCTGTGAAGGAAACCCGTGAGTCGCACGGACTCGGCCTGCTTGAGACTGAGCTCTTCCAGTTCCTCCTGCTGTCGTTTCAGGCGCATCTCTGCATATTTAGCGTCGAGCGCTGCCTGCTCGGCTGCCGAAAGAGGAACATACGGTGTGCTGTGACGAGAAGAGGAAGAACGATACGCACTACGAGAAGAACGTCGTGTGCGCCCACCGCTGGAGCGCACATGATGTGATTTAACGTCACCGCGTGGCATTTTAATTGCCTCCTAACAACACGAGCAAGATGATCACCGCTAACGCTATCATAGCTAACTTATCACCTCTTGTTAGCTTCGCGCCTGGGCTGTGGTCAATGCTTAGGTAGAGTAGCACGCAGAGAATTGCCAACAGAATCACTTCACCTCCCGCAACTGAGTAGCAAGGTAGAGGGTAGGATCTAGTCCACCAAGGGGTGCCTCGTAGATCGTGATGATGTCTGAAGGCTTGTCTTTACCTGGGAGACCTTGGAGCATGATCGTCGTTTTTTCACCAGCTGCGGACAACTCGGCCATCCGCTTCGACTTGAGTCTCCTTGCCTCCACAATGGACTCAGTCAGACCAACAAGGGATTCGGCTATGTAATAGTTCTCAATATCCTCAATCTCAACAACGAGATAGATGGTCGCCATCACTTCACCTCCGTGATGCTATACATCCAGCAGCGGATACACAGATCGACTGGCGCAACGATCTCAGCGGTGTCGAGTATCTCGAACGTCCGCAGATGAGCGTTGTCATAGTTAGCCGGATCCTGCTCTGCCGTGGACATTACCTCGCCACAGCCGCACTCCCAGCGATGTCCTGGTAAACGACGATCATGAATGACATAGTCGCGTTCCGTGCGAACCAGGTGAAACTTCTGTTGGCGCTCACCTTTGACCACTCTACGAATAGCCTTGGCGGGTACATTCAAAGTAATCATCTCCTCAGCTCCAGTTCTCTGCCGGCAGTCCCGGTAGGGCGCTATCACGCGGCAACTTGCTCAGTACCATCTCCAGCGCAGCCACTTCCGCCGGATTGTCCACAATGGACATCACCGATTCGCGCAAGGCATCCAGGGGCTGTTCGCCACACTGAATCAGCTCGATAGCGTCCTGTAGTCGGCGTGGCGTGATTTGGTAGCGCATATTGCCTGCCTTGTGCGACTCCCAAGCCGCGCAGCCAAAAGCCAACAAGGTGGCCAGTTGTTCAACCGCAATCTGGTCGCCACCGTGAACTTCCAGCAGAGCACGCAGCTGTGACTTGCTGGGAAACTCCTGCTTGATCGGGAAGAAACGGTCGATGTAGCTTTGTGGCAGAGGTTTAGTGCCCAGCAAGCCTGGGTTGTACGTGATGAAGCAGCGGAAGTCCGGATGCACTGGATAGGCTTTGCCGTGAAAGTTGACACGGCGTGGCTCTTCTAATTGCGAGTTCATGAAGAGGAGAGCATCGGCTTCGGCGGCATTGACTTCATCCACCTTAGCCCACCAGCCATAAACGGCAGCGGCAGCGTACTCGGCTACCACGAACTGCGTAGAGCCGTTCACCAATTCCACTGAACCCGTCAGGTCTCTGCGCCGCAGGCCAACATCGGCGCTGACGTGCACTAACGGCATGTGGCATTCGGCAGCTAAGGCTCTGACCGCTGTGGACTTCCCGATGCCAGGAGGACCACTCAGCGCAATATGCTTACCACGTGCGACCATCTCGCGCATGCGCTTGTACCAGGAGGGCTTCTTGAACCACACTAGCTCGTCTTCAATCGCGGGAGTCTGTGGCCATCTAAACTCATCCACCGTGGTCGCTACCGGCACTTGACCACTACCCATCTTCGCGTGATCGATATGCACCACTTGTTGCGGCTGAACGTCCACGTAGTGACCGATAGAATAATTGTCACTATACTTGCCCAGCGCCTGCACAGCCACCACATCCAACATTGATGCCTTCAGCGTGCGCTTGACATCGCGTCGGGACGCCTCCGGATGCGCATCCCAATACTCCATCACAGTCTCCAGCTTGTTGCCTGGCTTCAGCCGGAAAGTCCTGGCCGAGCCAAGCTCCTTGGGTACTGCTTGTTTGGTCGTCATGTTAGCTCCACAGCGGACTGAGTGTAGGGTGATAGCCGCTGATGTATGCCTTGTTGCCACAACGCAACAAGGCATAAGGTCAATGGCCAACACTACTATGACTAAACAGCCTTCACCTCCGTGTTCGCGAGCCAGCGCGCATAGCGGGTGTGCACCAGGGTGGCATAGCGCAGTGCGAGCATGGCTGTTCTGAACGGCTTGTGGCGCAGCGTCTTCATCGCTGGTTGACCCTTAACTGGATCGTAGCAAACCACCTGGGCCACATACGTCTTCGGAAGACTGCCGTTAAACTTCAGGCCATAAGTCGAGCGCATTTCGTTCATGCCTCGCCCTCCTTGAACACCGTCCGCACGCGGATGAATCCCACAGCAGGTACATCAGGCGAGACCCTGACAAACACGTTAGCGCTGCCGTCGGGGTACAGCTCCGCGCTGCCCAGGAAGCAGTCAACCGGCACATACGCTCCCAGCTCACGCAGCATCTCGGCATTGCGCGCCACGGCACCAACCCAGTCCGGTCGTGGCGTCGGGAGCTCTTTGCGCAGTGCTGCACGGTTGACCTCCGTTTCCTTCACAAACGGAACGTACTCGTAGGTGAAATAGATCATATCCATTGTCGCTGTCCTCTCTTATTTAGTCTAGTGCGTTGAACGTGTTAGGTATGTTGCGCACTGAATGCTGCTGGTGGCTTGGTGACGCAACCACCAGCAGACTTCAAAGTGCAACTATTAACCACGATGCCGCTTGTCGTGTGGCGACTGGCGCGTGCGGCGCTGCCGCGTGTGGTGAGCGTGGTGTGTTCTTAACAGCAGCATAATACAATACACCACGCCGGTCATGCTACCGCTAACGAGGAAGATCACCAGCAATTCTATGACCATCTGCTCGTCGCTCATTGGGGCACCTGCCAGGGCTCAACCTGCCATTCCTGTGCCAGACCTAGCAGAGCATTCCAGATGCCAGCGTTGCGCTGTTGCACGTAGCGTTCTCGCTCGGAGCGTCGCTCGTAGCCAACGCTGTGACTGATGAGCTCGTTCAGTTCTGCCGTGAGCTTGAAGAGTCGTTTGTTGCCTACCGCCAGCGCAGGCTTCAGACCACGCGGATCGACTCCCAGCACGCGCAGCACGTCGTGGTCTAGATAGATGCCCTTGCCCTCGAACGCCAGCACGTGTTGCCGCAAGGTGCGAGTTACGGAGGGATTAGCCTGCCTGTCCGCTTCGATGTACCAGCCCTTGCCACCCAGCCCCACACGCCCATCGACTAAACTGATGAAATTAGTGATGAAGCTATTCTCGGGTGGCTCTGCTACCACGTTGTACCAGATCATCCTGGCTGTTGCCTTGCCCATGCTACTCCTTTGTTACAGTGGAAGAAGTGTAGGTTGACCACTGTGTGCTAGAGTGGAGCTCTTTGCTGAACTCCACTCTAGACCACAACGTTCAATCTTTAGAAGAAGCGTACTGGGTTCTTAGTCGCAAGCTGAAGACCTCGCGACAGTCAACCATATTGAGACCGCGATCGGACTCGTTGGCCAAGCTCAGGATAGCCTCGGCGAAACGCTCTGCCTTGTGCACGCTGTCGAACGAGCGGAACAGCAAGAGGCAGGAAGTCGTTGGCAAGTCGCGCACAGAGATCTCCAGGTAGTCGTCATCCAACACGAGCGCAGCAGGGTAGCGCGCAGCGGGATCTTCCTGACCGCGAAACTCAAACAGAGCGATCTTCGGGTGGTCGGCGTTGACGCCAGCATACATGAAGTAGTCGGACTCGCTAAACTCGTGCAGTGGCTCGTAGTGGCTAACGAGACGTTTGCTGATAAGGCTTCGTAGCTCGCCTAAGCAAGTCTCGCACAGAAAGACGTTGGTCACGCTGCGCCCAGTTCCACCGTAGCCCAGCTTGAAGAGACGTTTGGTCAGAGGCACCTCCATTTTGTCGCAAGCATTGCACCAGTTGAGCACTGACCGATTGGTGACTTCACTCAGCGTGATCACTGCGAGCTCCTATCATTGAGGAACTTGGCGATGAACTTCGCTGCCGGCAGATAGTGCCCAGGCCGGAACGTTGTGGACTGATCGAATAGTCTCGCGCTGGGGCAATTGTGGCCATCGAACCACAACGCATCGCCGGAGTACACCACGATGCTGTCACTACCACGTGCTTCGCTGAACGACACGCGCACCTGCTGAATGCCCTTGCGGTAGTCTGAGCTGCGCACGATAGACCAGCCACGCTCGCGTCCATTGGCATATGGCTCTAGCTGGAAGTCCAGCTCCTTCTTCAACAACGGCTTCAGCTCCTTCAGCACCTTATCGGCTTCGGTCATACTGTTGTGTAACACGACACTCCTTTGTGGGTGAACAATGTAGTTTAGTTTGGTTTGTCCACCGACCAAAGGGCAGTAGAGGTTTCCTTCTTTTCCCTCTACTGCCCTCGGCGTCGGGAGGCAACCGAGCGTATTAAATTGTAAGGCGCAGGAATCTAGCGTTTATTTCTGCCTTAGTCGGCTCCTTCACAGGCACTGCCTTCTGGCCTGGCTGCGGGAACGTCGCCATCGTGAAGGCACCGTCGGGATTGCGCGCTGCCTTGCTCGGCTTCTCGAACGTCTTCCAGCCGAGCTTCTTGGCCTGCGCACAATTGCCATCGAAGGCACTGTTTGCGCCAGCCAGCTCGTCGTGGGTTGAGCGGCAACCGACCGTGGTCTTCTTGCCCAAGCGGTAGGCCACGCTGACGCGATACTTCTCGTTCGTCCGGCGCAGAATCACGGTCAGCTTGTTATTGCTGTCGGTGAAGCTCGCGCGCTTGATGACCTGGTTCTTCGAGACCTTCGCCTTGGCTGCGATCTCGGCCAGCGTCTCAGCCTTCATACTGGCAGCGTTCTCCACAGTGATCTTCACGTTCGTCGGGATTGCTACGGTGTCCATGTTGCTCCTTTATGCTACAGAGGTCGTTTGGGATTTTTGGGTTGACCTCTGTGGAGGTGGCGGTATGAAGTATAACCATACTGCCACCGATCACAGAGTACAACAAAACGCGAAACGAACCAAGAGACAGTCTCGAGTCGTGAGAGTTTGTTGGGGCGTCGTTACGCTCCTGGGAATGTTCAACAACCACTCCCCTCTACACACTTCTCGCTCCGGATTCGTTCCGCGTTTCTAACAGTAGTCCCATCGGTGGGCTGCTCGGGTTTTCTGCGCGACCGTCCTGGTATTCTACTTCTCTCGCTCCACAGTAGAACCCACCAATAAGATGAAGCTCGGCCTCTACGTTGAACTATCCGAGCCACCCCTGCCTGTAGGAGTATCGCGTTTCCGGTTTGTCCCGTTGCTTTTAGGAGGGGCGGGACGCCCCACCGCCTTCATTATAAAGGGTTTCGAACCTTTTGTAAAGGGTGTAATGGAGTACAGGCGTGGCAGTCCGCAGGTATGATAAAACCTTTAAGGTATTATGTAAGTTAATTGGACAGATAATTATGTAAACTACAGTAACCGTCTTAAGGGGCACTTAAATAGAAGGGACTGCAACAGCAGAGGGAATCCGAGGTTTCTCGTGTATATATCACGTCACACTTGTCACACTCGATACACTAAAAGAGAGTGATAACCTCTCCCCCTGCGTGCTGAAACCGGCACGCTAGTGTATCAAGTGTATCAAGTGTGACGTTACTTTGGCTCAAGGGGTAGTCCGCTAAACTCAGCCCTGAAACGCTCCAGGGTGGCCTGCTCGATATCACTCTCAATGCTATGTTCGCGCAAGACGCCGAGCAGCCCCTGCGAGAACTTTAGCAACCGTTCGATGAAACTTCGCAGCTCGTCATTACTGTGCCTAACGCTGACCATGACGTAGCCAATGTCCTGCACTTCCTGCCGCAGACGTTTCTCTGACTTCTCGATATTGTCCAGACGCTTCTGCAGCTGCGCCATGGCCTCTAGCAAGTTCTGCACACTGATATGTGCAGCTTGCGCTATATTGGAGTCCAGTGCAGACAGATCCAGCGCTGGCTTATGTCGCTCTCTCAGGATATCCCAGAGTCCCTTAACAACCACAACAATCGTAGCCACCACACCCCAGTCAACTCCCATCGCTCTGCTCCTCCGGCCAGCCCAGCTGCTGGACTACCTCCCGAGTGTGCTTCCTAACAACCACCTTGCGAAAACCGCGCAGCACTTCAACCAGCAGGAGTAAGGTAACGCAGAACCTGATCTCTACCGTGCGAACAGACAGAACGGGCTGCTCGGCAAATAGAAAGATCAATCCAATCCCTATCCGGGAGACAACCGCCACCCACATCAAGAGGTCAATGCGTCTCACGGAGTCGCCATTGCGGTGATAGTATTCGTATATTTTGATCGCTGCCGCAGTGAGACCCAGACAGCCGGTTAGAAGCGCAGGAATCAGTAATGCCTCAAGATGGAGATTGTCCATGGGCCACCTCCGGCGTCTGCTCTGTGAGAGACTCGGCCTGCTGCCTACCATTGCCTGCACTTAGCCAGCCCTGCAGATCATTGAGCAGACGCTGATCCTCGCCAATAGCTGCCAGGTACGGAGCCATGGCCTGATCTGCTGCCTGCTGACCAACACGCTGCGACTCTGCTCGCAGATCGACGATGCGCTGCTCTAGTTTGTGAATCAATGCTTCCAGGTTCATTGTCAATCACTCTCCCTTATGAGTTTACGAATAGCACTATTTTATAATTGCACGTAATGCCCATCTTGTTTTGAAGCTCATATTGAGTGTAGCTGGGCGCACCAGAGTTGTAGATGTTTGTCTGAGCGGCAGTGTCCTTGGTGGGACTGAAGCCGTTTAGCGGGTCAGATATTTCAGCCGTGAAGACGTTGCCACCGGTCACCCAGTACATGGCAGGGTATCCGTACTCGACGTTGATGATGAAGATGACTCCCATTGTGCCAGCACCGTAGCCTGTCACGTTAAGCAATTGAGCAGTGCTGTTGTTGGTGACCGTAAGCTGCCTCATCTCCATTCTGAATCCAGTGACGCCATTTGAGCGGAGCCCTGTGCCCGCCAGGACTTCGCCTGTAGCGGTTAGCGTGGTGGCTGTTAAGTGCTGGAGAGTGAGATCTCCGCTGGAGTCGGAGGCCAAGAGGGAAGCTGCCGCACCAGGGTTGCTGCTGGAAGTAATAGCGTGGGTGTGTGTTGGCGTTGTGAGCACCACGTTAGTCGAGGCGACTGATAGTGTACCCGCACCCATTGCAAAGTAACCACCTGACGCACCAGTGTTCGGCAAAATAAACGTCTTGGTGGCACTCGTGTCGTAGTTCTGGATCCAGCTCTCATTGCCAACTGGGCCGATCCCCAAAGCGTGAGTGTTAGCTACTAGCGTGAGTCCCTGTATGATCAGATCGCCATTTGCATCAGTGGCCACAATCGAGGCAGCTGCGCCTGGGTTGCTGCTCGAAGCGAGTGCAATGGTGCGGTTAGCCGAGAGGTCGCCACCACCTGACAGACCCAGACCAGAGGTGCTGATCGTACGGGAGGTCAACACTAGAGTGCCTGTGGCATCGGGTAGCGTGATGATCTTATTTGAGCCTGTAACTGACCAAGTCAAGAAACCAACATTGGCATTGCTGGCGTTGAAGATCACGTCCGTTCCAGACAGGTGAACTACACCGTCCTTGTCTATCCACAACTTCTTGACGTAGGCGTTGGCGTCGCGCCTGACTGAGAATACTAGACTGCCGGTCTCTCCAACAGTGTCCAGGATGTTCTGCATCTGCCAGTCGTTTTGGTAGACGGTCAATCCCGCATCTGTCGATTTAGAGGTCAGCCGGATGATATGAGAATTGCGTAAGGTATTTGCACCTGGAGCAGCAATGGTTAGGACGATGGCCTCAGCTGGGGTTGTTCCTACATTGTGCGTGTGCAGACCCGTCCAGGTTGGTGCAATGCTCTGATCGAGGGCTGGGGCACCATCACTGCGTAAATAAGTATTGGCTGCGCCATTCACTGCGGTTAAGCCAACGGCCACTGCAGGGTTTGCACCGACAGCCAGCGCAGAGTATTGGGCTGCGGTCAGGTGGTAATATTCACTGGCTGCCCCACCTTGCAGATTGCTCAGCAAATTGTGATCGCTGATTACGGCTGGCGTGAACTTGTTAGTCCAGGCACTCTCCACGAGGGTGGCAGCGCTGGCCGACTTCTGAAAGATGAGGCGTCCCAGTAGACGACCGTGATATACAAGATGATCCGGGGTAGTAGGAACACCTTCTGCCTGTGCCAACGCCACACTGGTATATTGGTTGCGACCGTAGACCACATCCAAACTGTTGTCAGACACATCGATGTAGACCCAAAGGCAGGCGTAACGGTTTGAGGTCATTGTCGCCAGTGCACCACTGCCATCGTCGTATTGCGTGTTAGGCCACTGAGTGATACCCGTGGTTGAGTTGAAGCCACCACCTGTTCTACGATAGTGCGTATCAAAGGCAGTGCCTGCCGTAATCGCGTTGAGGATATAACGGTTGAAGCCGTGCCAGATGTTACCAGCAGTCACCGCGATCTGACGTGTCGCCACATCGCTGATCTCCAACCCACCACTGCCCTCGGGTGCCTCCTCACGTACAAAGGGATGCGTCAAGCGCAGCACGCGCCGTGTAAAGTTAGCCGTATCCTCACTGTGCGCATAGGCGTTCAGGATGCGTAAGGTAGTGCCGTCATACGATACACGGGCAAGCGGGAAGTCATTAAACCAGTTCCAGTTGAAGGTTGTTCGGATGGTCACTTGTGGCGTGCCCGCGTTGTATTCGATGCCCACAAACCGTGTGGTCTCCTGGCCTGCTGCAGGAGCTGGGATGGACTGGGCAGTCACCGCTGCCCAGTGGATAAACTTCAACTCGCCTTGTTGGCTGTTGGTTGCTCGCAGGTAGCCATCCCCTGCGTTGACTTTAATGTGATGCGTCCCTGCTCCGGCATCTGCCTGCACGTAGGTTTGCGTGCCATCAATGACGCCTGCCGAGCCCCGCGTGATCCAGTCGTCGTGGAGCGTAAACAGGGCAGGACTGCCTATTTTGTCGTGCAAGATATTCTCGTCTGGTAGAGTCAGTCCATTGGGCAAGCTAACGTCGCTGGCGAGAGTTAGCGTGTGACCAGCCAGATCAAGTGTTCCAGAACTAGCCAAATTCAGCAGAGTGCTATCAGACCGATCGCCATAGAGTAAGCGCTCAGTAGCCATTGCTGTGCTCCTCTAGTAGATGGCCCACTTGCCATTAAGGTAAGACTGTATAGAAGCTGTCTCGCTCAAGTTGAGCGTCCTATTCCAGACAGCAAATTCAGCAAACGAGATGTTGAGAAACCGACTGCCGCCTCCGTAACGTCCGAGGTTGAGCCCTCCGGCGTTGCTCGCTCCAGCGTTACCGGAAGCAAAATTAACGTTATCCTTGGAGACCGAGGAGCTGCCACCGTTGAAGAGCACCGAGATGATGTGATAGCTGGTCGTCTCTGCTGGCATGGTCTGAGTTAGAAAGGCTCCTGCATAGACTTCATAGGCACTACCACTACCTTCCCGGAGCTCCATCGAGTCTGCACCTGTTCCATCGAACACGGCATTGGGAGAGGAGTTAACGACTAATGCCCTGAAGACGGCGAATACAGTTGTAGGCTGCACTAGACTAAAGCTGGCCACGCTGAGATAGTCGTTTGACCCATCGAACAGGCAAGCACTGCGGGAGTTCTTCATGTTCGTTTGATACAGTGGTCGGTCTGTCGCACCTGTGTTCGAGAGGTGGTGTCCTAGAGTTGAAAGGTCAGTCGCGCTACCAACTGGATCGTTATTGTTGACCACCAGCGTAGTGCGAGCAGTGTCGGTGAACAGAGTGGAGGCATTGCCAAAATCATACCAAGCCACGAGTCCGGAGATTGAGACAAGACTCGTCAACAGTGGAACTCGACGGTATGCGAGACCAAACACTGTGGGCGTCTTACCTGTCCTAGCCAGTCCGTAGGTGGGCATGCTAGTAGTCGCCTCCAACTGCTAGAACATCGGTCGTCTTTGATCCAGACATCGTTGCCACGCAATTTGCCTTGAGGATATAGGTGTTAGGCAGCACTAAATATCCCAGGATGGGCGAAAGTATGGTCATTGCATCAACCCGTGCCACGGTGGTGTAGCCGGAGCCAATTGGCAGGTTGACGACGCCAATGTAGAAGTCCGTAGAACCGTCGTTGATGTAGAAGGCTAGATTGACCGTCACGGTGTCGTTAGTGGAGCACCAGATGGAGTCAATGCGAGTGCCATTAGCTCCTCCGGTCTGAATGCTCTTCTTAGCCGTGGTGTCGGCTGAGGTGAACTGCACACCTTTGCAAGTTACGACCAGCTCAAAAATCGGTGAAGTATTCTGTGCCATGAGTTATCTCCTATTACCTGTTATCTGAACGATTGATAGGCAGTGATGAGCGCTGCGGCATTGGTGGCAGGTGAGCCACCGCCACCGCCCCCACCAGTGGTGATGGTCACTTGACCACCACCATCATTGGTCAGGCTACCGTTACTGACCCGAATGATGGTCACTCCAGTCACATCCGGACTTCCGTCGATCTCTTTCACCTCGATAGTTCCAGCTTCGATAACTACCACTGTGCCAGCCGAATCTCTGCGTTTCAACTTGTGGTCGGCTACGTCAACATAGACTTTCTGTCTGCCGCTAGCCGGATTAGAGGGCGAAGTACCCTCCACGAAAGTGTCGTAGGGCAGTTCGACATCTTGAATCAAATTGCTTGTTGTCATTATGGACCGTCCTGGATATAGGCATAAACCCAATTGTAGCCATCGGGCGTCAGTATCGGACTCGGCGGAGTTCCACCATCCATCACTATTTCGAGATGATAGCCAGTGTGCGGCGCAGCGGGAAACGCAATGGCCACTTCGGCAGCAGTGGTGACGCGTCCCTTGGCATCCAGTGTTACCTGCGCCACTTTGGTGGCTGTGCCGTAAAGACCTGCCACCACACCGTCGTTAGCCAGCGTCAACACTCCTGCATTGCTAATTGTAGCATCTCCACTCAGCGCAACGTCGGCAGCAATGTTGCTCGCATTACCCACCAAGAGGTGACTATTGGTGAGTGAAATGCTACCACTTTGCGGAGGCAACGTAAGAGTAGAGCCGCTGCTCCCCTCCACCGTGACATCCAAGGTGGTGACCACTCCATAGAAGTGAAGTTGCACTTCTATAATCTCGGTAGGCGTGAAAGTAAAAGGACCAACATTCTGCAAGAAGGTATAGAGTGCCGCTGGTGTGGCGCTGGTAGGTATACTGAGGGTGGCTGTGGTGAAGAGTGTAGTGTAGCTGATGCCATCGCTCGTCTTGCGAACTACGGCATAGACAGAAAGTGGCGTAGTGGCTGAATGGTTGAATAACTTGAGCGAGAGTGACCAGACCCCTGCCGGTACAGTGCTCACCGCTGGATAGCCCAGCGGTGTCTCCCACAACGCCACGTTAGTATCGGCCACCAATGCGGCACAAGCCACCACCGTGTGCGTTACGCCATTGAGTGCCGTGAGACCATTCGACGAATTGAAGCCACCCACACTGGCACTGCGAAAATAGTAAGTGGCAACTCCACTCAGCGTGCCTGGCGGCAGACTGCTTGCCGTGATTTCCTGTGGCCAGCGCAGATCAAAGATATCCGTGGTGGCGAGGATGGTATCGGTGATGGAAGTTTGACCCGTGTATAACCGTATAGCAGCCAACCGAAAGTTCCCGCTCGGAGTGGCAGGCACATTGCTGCTCGTAAGTAACGTCACCGACGCTACCACCACGCCATCCGTCAGTACCACACTGCCCAGGGCGTTGATGGAGACCAGCACCCAGCGTGCACCCCCACCGGGAATGTGCGCTGTGAGGTCAATGCTTTGCGCTGTCTTCTCGATGAAGCCACCGGTGGCCAGCGGAATCATCCCTGCTTGCACTCTGACGAAGAACGGCCCACTGGCCAGGTCGCCATATACCGCTAAGTCAATGATCTGCCTAAAGAGCAAGTAAACTGGATCGCTGTAGCCCAGCATATGCTGTGGCGCATGCGGCTTCAACGGCATGTAGATAACCGTGGTCGTGCCATCCACTTCCGTGCGCTGGTCGTTCACATCTAGTACCTGCACCAGATCCGGCCTATGCGCCTTGATACCCACCATGATCTTGACGCCAGCCACCCAGCCCACGCCACTTGTCCCGTTGTAGACCTCTACGGCAGAGCTATCCGTGCTAGGATAGCGTACTTGAATATAGTTGGGGCGACTGCCCGCTACCGTGCCATCCTCATTGCCCACATAGGCAGGCCAGGAGTCCAGGATGTCCTGCTTGCTGCTCTGCAGCAGCTCCATGGCATGAACTGCGTCGTTGAAGGAGGTCGTCATTGGTACACTATCCCCAGACCACCCATGACCTGGTTGCCAGCCGCGAGCGACCAGAAGTTGCCGGTCATGTCAGCTACGACAGAGCCATCACGGTTATAGGCACGGATGGGCACGCTGTTGGCCAATACGCTGGACAACAACCAAACGAGCTGACCACCTCCGCCAGACTGAGCATCCCGCACCCAACCAGGAGCCCAGGTGGCTACGTGACTAAAAGCAGAGCCATCGTCGGATAGCCAAAGGAAGTTCGTGGCGCTATCAAACGTGGTGACCACGTAGACCTGATTACCTGTTTCCGCGCCAGTGATGTTCGAGGTACGATACATGCTCGCTTGCGAAACTGCGGGGAAGCTAATCAGATCTGTCCCAACAGAGCGCAGCCAGCCATTAGCGCCGTTGATGCGATAATAATAACGCTGCCCACTGGGCGCACGGTAGCTCTCGTAGCCCAAACCTGCCGCTCCGCCACCAGGCACCTGCTCCAGCACAGCGCTGGTGTTCGTGTAGACGAAATCGTTGACGCCGAAAGTGTCCTTGCCCGTGATAGAAGGCTCGAACATATTAAAGGCAGCGGTAGCATTAGACGACCAGCTCGTGCCGTTGTAGTGCAGATAGGCCCAGGCCGAAGGTGTCTTGCAGAATGTGTATAGACCACTATCCTGCCGCGTGACTCGCCCAAACTGATAGTTGAAGCTCTGCGAGACCACTGCCCCACCTGCATTGGTGCCCAGGGTGAGGATGTTATTCCAACTGGGCGTCTTGGGTGTAGCGGTTTCATAGATGTTGCGGAAGAAACCACCCTGACCCGTGCCCACATAAGCCTTAGTGCCATCCGGCGTGATCCCGAACCACATGATCGAGTAGGCATCCAGAGACACTGGGATCTTGTTCCAGGTTGGTTGACTTCCATCGAACTTGAAGTCGCCTGCCCAGTAGACAGCATCAGCGGTAGCGAACCACACTTCCCGCAGGTTGCTATTAGTGATGGGTGGTGGCGCAATCGGTGGTGGCGGTGGAGGAGGTGGTGGTGGCGTTGGCGGTATGACAATGACTGGCTGGATATTCTCAATAGCTAACGACGCAAAGGTTTCGGCTTCGAGCTCTGCCGCCACAGTGAAGAACATACCACGATGATCAAAAGCGTAGTGACCACTACGCACAATGGCACGTCCATTGAAGCTGACGCCACGCGGATTGGTGCTACCGTCTAACGCCAACTGATAGTAGGCATAAGGAGCGATGTCCACAAAGCGGTTGTTCTGCGCTAGTTCTACCGGGATCTTCGGGAAGGCATTATTCTTCCAGCCATCGTGTAGGCCGCACAGCGTCTTGGTCGTGGCGATGTCGTTCAACACTAAACGGTCGACCACCTCTGGCTTGCCGTAATTACGGAAAACCTTGCCTGGCGAGAGTGCAGCGAGAGCGGTCACCGTCGTGCCGTCCCAGGCTACCCCGGAGAGATCGGTTAGCGAGACTGGGTTCACTACCACACGACGTGCCTCAATGCCATTACCAGACCAGTCTGCTCCAGTGATGGCCATGACTGTTGGGATACTAGCACGCTGCGCTGTGGTCAATAACTGCTGCTCCACTTGATTGAATACCTGACCAAGTCTGTTGCAGCAAGGTAGCGCACGCACGTAAGCCCACTCGATGTTCTTGAGCTGCTCCCACAGCGTTTGTGCGCCGGGAGACTCAATGCGAGCAGCGCGGTATTGGTGGTCTAACGGCAATACGTCCGTGCAACGGGTGGTCGTGCTACGCCAGTGGTACATGTGCCACACAGTAGCCTTGGCGGTCAATGCCTGAAAACGCGTCCACTTGGTGGGTGGGGTATCCTTGCGATCCTTCATCCCTGCCGGAAAAGCCGTGATGCGATCCAGCCAGTATTGGGGCGTGGAGAGCTCGAACTTGACCTGACCACCCAGACCCGCACGTGGGTACAGGGGCGTCTCCTCGTCAATCCAACCGACCATGACGATATTCTCGGCATCACCCGCAAATCCTAGTGACTGTGGCGTATGTCCATACCAGTCCTTGGCGTGAATGATGCACAAGGCTCGGTCGCGCACGAGAGACAGGGAAGCCTGGTCATATAGAGTGACCACTGTCTTCCAGCCACCATCACCCATGCTGAAGGCTAGGTCATCCAGGTTGAAGTCCACAGTAGCACCGTTGTACTCGGAGACCACGAACACGTAGCGATAACCTGTGAAGGACACACCGTCGCTGTTCGTCACTGTGAAGGCCACTCGATACGTCCCTCTATTAGTATAGCCTATCGTTGGTGTGGCCGTGGCCATCCCGGAGGAGGAAGTGGAGCCAGGAGCTGCCCAACTGTAAGCTGTGATCGTATTGTTAAGTGCCCAGGAGTCGCTCGCATCAAAGGTGAGGTTTACCACTTGACCTGTGTACCAGACCACGCGATGTGGCCCAAAACAAGGTATGCTGTCACAATGAGAGTTTTGGTTAGTGTAGGCGATCTCGTCTATATAGGGTGTAGTGCCCTGCAACCGAATGTTGCGTCGCCAAATAGTGAACTCGTCTACCACGGTCAGGAAACAGGCAGGTTGCCAGTTGATCGAGCTTTGCTCGTCTATGTTGAACGTGCCCGACGTAGCACCGATGCCTGTGGTGTTGCGGATGCGAACCATGCCCAAATCATAGCCACCAGCCACCGTGCCCACATACATCGTCATGTCGGCCAGGATCTTAGTTTGATCGCCGGCACCAGTGTTGTAGGTGATAGACAACACGGCATCCGTGCTGGCTGGGACAGCTGCCAACAATGCTGTATACAACACCGTCGGCTGGTGAATGGTCAGATACAGATGTGAGGACTGGTTATCGCTTCGCAATAGCGCCAATTCGCCACTGGTCAGCGCACGTGGTAAGTTGCTCATACCAAGACCATGTCCCGCATTTGTAGAATGAACTGCTCACGGCTAGCTTTGGCGCTCTTGAAGGCAACGCGGTTTTCCACATCTGGCCAGATAATCACTGCCTGGTAGGTAAGATAGGCATCCAGATTGTCAATGCCACGTGTTCGCAGGTAGACTCTGTTGCTGATGCCTACACAGTAAGCACGCAGCGCATCGCGTTGTCCCTGCGTGAGATAGCCCCACTCCCAGCTGCCTATAGGCTGCCCCATGGCTCGCATGAGACCATTGCCCAGATCGCGCTTGTCTGCCCAGGGTTGAAAGGTGGGCTTGGGTGGGAAGATGCCCGGAGTGATATCCTCCACATTAGTAGGATTGACGTAGGTGAAGGCACCACTGTAGCCAGCAGGGGCAGGTAGCTGCAAGGTCAAGCGTAGAGGGTCTTGAATAGACGTAACGGCTATCACGTTAGCGCCAACAAACAACAAAGAACCTGGTGCTAATTGCGTATCGAAGGCGCTGGCTGTGCCGTTGACCAGCTTACTCCCAAAGACCGTGGCCAACGTTCCAGTGCCCGTTAAAGGCGACGATGTATCGTATAGGCAATATCCGTAATAGGCCATCTCTCAACGCCTCATGACTTGTTGTGACACTCTGACCAGAGCCGAATACACTTTGTCTTCGATCATTCCGGCTAGCTCTGCTGGATTGTTGCCCGTAATAGGGCCAATGTTGACCGTGGCGTTGAAGCCACCTCCGCCTAGCGCGCCAACCAGCTTCTCATTCGTTAATGAGCCACCCAGAATGCGCTCGGCTTGCTGTGTAGCTCGGTTGTTCAGCGTGAACTCGCGACCTTGTTCAGCCAACAAAGTGGCGGTCGGCTTGAACGTATAGCCACCGCTGGCTCGTCTATTGGGCTGAGAGCCCACCGGAGCAACCACTGGCGCAGGAGAAGTGCCCGTAGCACCAGGTGACACAGCGGTGTTGATCCACTTCTGTAGATCCTGCTGACGAGCCTTCATGTAGTTGTTGAACTGCTCGCGCTCTCCGTCTAGCCAAATCCCCAAATCGCGTCTGCGTATCGTCCAGGAGTCGTTGATTTGTTGTATCTCCGCATCGTGCTGGTTTTTGAGTTGACCCAGCTTGTCGCGACCAGCCTGCTGCGCTGCCGCTAATTCGTCCGCATATTGCTTGCCGCGATTGGCTACATCCTTGTTGTAGTTTGACTTCAGATCCTTGAGCTGTTGCGCAGTGGCCTGCTCCTGTGCCTTACGCTGTTCCTGGAAGCCTTGCTCCAGGGTAGCCAGCATAGTGGCAGCTTGCCTATTCATCAGCTCAACCTGCCGCTGGAAGTCCTCTTCCTTGCGATCGCGCTCTCTCTTGTAGGACTCGTTCTCGTCCTCCACACCAAGCGCATCACGCGACTCGGCTAGTTTACGCAACCGTGTTTGGTGATCCTGCGACAACCGCTGCATCTCTACAGCATGCTGCGCTTCGGCTTGCTGCACCTGCTCGCCAAACTGCGCCAGGGCAGCTGCCCGTTGTTTGTAGTAGTTCTTCTCCATGCCAGTCAGAGTGACATTTTCCTGCTTCAGGATGTCAATCCGGCTAGTATTGTAGCTGTAGCTCATCGTACCGAGATCCTGGTGGTACTTGAGCTCAATGGCATTCACATTGCGTAGTGTCTCGTCTACGATTCGCTGACGCTCTATACCGTAGGTGTGCTCTTTCTCGGCAAGGCTACGCTGATACTCGTCGAAGGCTTGGGCGCTCTTGGGATCAAGTGTTGCCACAGAGGCATTCACTCGCTCTAGCATCTTGCTAGTCATGTTCTGAAAGGCAGCAGCTACTTGCGTGAAGCCAGTTAGGCTTTGCCTTTGCGCTTCAGACAAATCATTAAGGTCAGCAGCAGTGAGCTCGAGCTGCTGGTTGGCCTTGCCAGCGTTGTCTTCAATGAGCCCATACATTCTAGCAGTGTCCAGAAAAGCCTTATTGCCTGCCTCCACACCTTGCGTCATCGTAGTGACATTCTTGGAGAAGACAGAGGCCATCTGCGCAAAGATGCTGCCGGCAGTTTGACCCTGCTGCTTGCCAATGGTTGCGTCGTAGATGCCAGCGCCAACCACCACACCACCCGCTACAGCCAGCGCAGGCCCAGCGGCAGCAGCGAGACCACCACCTGCTGCAGCAGTCGCTCCGCCAGCACCTGCCGCACCTTCTGCCGCAGCGCCAGCACCAAGCACCTCCTTGACGTGCTGTGCTACCAACAGCATCATCTTCACCTGACCAACGAGCGAGATGATGGTTCCCAATGTGGTCAAGATACCGCCAGCCGCCAGCGCGACCTTGATTACCTCTGGATGCCTCTCAACAAAGTCGGCTATCTGACCCGTGAGCCTGGCCATCTCCTTCAGGGTTGGCAGCACCATGCTAATGGCCACCTTGCCAATCCGGGAGGTGTTCTCCTGGATCTTGTCCATGCTGGCCTGCCACTCTTTAGCCGAGGCACTACCCTTGCCGGAGCCTTCGATATAGGATTTGATGCCGGCATCGATCGGTCCCTTGAGCGACTCGCCGATACCCTTAAAGATCTCGCCCACATGCCGGAAGACCATGGCTTCCATGCGCATGTAGTGCAATGATCTGCGAGCTTCTGTAGCGGAGTCCCTAACGTGGTCTAGGCCACCCACCACCTGCCGAACGCCGGTAGCTACCTGTTCAGCCGTGGCCTGGTCAGTCTCATATTGGAGAACAACCTTGAAGATCTTCTGGGAGAGTTCATCCGTCCCCATTGGCATAGGATGCTGACCCTTTCAGTTCCAGCACTCGCTTGTGCATCGCCTCGATGTTAATGAGGTCGTTAAGTAACCACTCTGGCCATTCGAGAAACCCACCCGCATAAGGTGGGATACGCTTGCCGAAGAAGTGCCACTGCGCCCAAACGTCGTAAGAAGCCACGGAGCTGATGGGCAGCACCGGTAGATCTTCATCCTCTTCATCGTCCTTCTCGACTTCGCTCAAGCTTTTGATAATTCGGTCGTAGATAATTCTACTGCGCTCGTCACTTTTGGGTCATCTACACCCAGTTTCTTCCAGCCTGGATTCAATGTGTAGATAGCCCCTTCAGCTTCAATCAGGAAGACCTCGGGCAGCTGTCGGTAGAGTGCAAAGTCTACTTCGATATTCTTCTCGGCATCGTAGTGAAAGGGCTGTCCTTCCGGATCGACACCGTCTACTGTAAACTCGCAAAGCGCAGCGACAAAGTCCGGATAGGTATACACGAACAGCATGCTGTTATCGAAGTCGTCCGCGAAGGAGGATTCATCCTCTTTCACTTTCTGCAATGCCATACTGGATAGTCTAGTGCGAACCATAGAAGCCGTGGCATCGGCTAATCTAAACACAGCTTCTATGGTCAACTTGCCATCTGGTTGGTTGTACTTAACCGCTTGCCTGGGCAAAGCAAGGTTGATCATCGTTAGGCTCGCTCGTAGAAAGCCACCACAGTGGCATTAGCGGCAGGCTCTTTGCCTGCATCAAAGCCCAGCGCCGTGGTGGTGGTGCCCGGAGTGTAGTCGGCCGGAGGTGAAAGCACGCCATTGATGGTCACAACATGAATCTTATTCACGGCAGAAGCCGGACGATCCGTCGCGAAGCTGAAGGCACCGCCTACTCCCGTTTGCTTCCACACCGCTATCCAGGGCTTGCCCTCGGTCATGGCGTGAATCAATTGCGACTGCTGCGCACCATCGTCAGTTACCGTGAAGGGAATGCCCCAAGGATAAGCATTGATGAACGAGGGTCGCCAGGTGAACATCGTCTCAAACGGCTGATCGGTCATACCTCCCTCGCGCCGAATGAGGAGAGAACGTGAAGACAAGATACCGCGATACCGTCGTAGACCCAATGTAGTCGCGCCTTCATCGTCGTCTAGCGCTACCTGATAACCCAGGATGGCCACTTGTGGTTCGTAACCTTGCTGATCAGAGCCGATGAGCGTGGTCGTGGCTTCACCCACGGTGTGCACCTTGATACCACCAAACAGCGCATCCAGGACTTGATTAGCGTTAGCCGTGCGCAGCTCGCCCGTGATAGGCTCTGTAGGCGGCAAGTTATCCAACTGAAACACACGGTCTTCCGCGAAATGCACGATGTGACGTGCCTCGGGCACATTCATGCTCAACGCACGCGAGCGCGAGATGCGCACGCCCTCGTATGGCGTGGTAGGTGTTGCTGATCCCGGATCTAGCAACCCGGTCGTTTGATTGATCGCGTAGGCCACCGCATTACGAAAGCCAACGCTGACCATCTTTCCGCTGACTGCGGTCATGGTATTCTCCTTTTTATTCGTCTGACGCGTAAGGAATCACACGCCATTCACTGGTCTGTAGTCTGAAAACAATCCCGATATACTTCTCGCCTGCTTGCGCAATATTCTGAATGCCACCATTGCCCAAGTAGTAGGTACGAATCACTCCGCGCACACCTGCCAGATTAGTATGCGCTACGAGCAGGTCTACTACGGGATCAAAAAACGGGAAGCACAACGCTCCTATCTCTTCCGGAGTATCATCCATTGAGTGAGCTACTAGCAGCTTCAAGTCCCAGGTAGTGTCGTCGTAGGCTGAAGCAGCTTCGTCGCTGCCTAACTGCCGCCAGCCGCTGGCCATAGGGATGTTGATGAAGCAGGGCAGATCACCACTAGGCACCGAGTTGCGTGGTGGAGCATTATAGGCATGAACGGGAACCGCTTGATAGGTCTCCGGGAAGGTACCCAGTGGCACTTGCACGGTCAAGGTACGCTGTAGCACCGCTAGGTTTGTTGCCACGTCATTGGTGGTCATCCCATGTGTCTCCAGCCTACCGGTCTGCAGTAGAGCTCCAGTTTGCGCTTGACTGTAACGGGTAACTGCTTGTTGTACACGAACATGCCCGTTTCGGCCGTTCCCACAGCATCGCTGAGACCACCCTCGTATTCGTGGTAGGCACGCACCACCAGCTGGGTGGCGCACTGCGTGAGATCTTCCGGTAGACCAGCGGTCGTAGTAGCGAAGCCACCACGGTAACTGACCTTGACCTGCACTTTCGTGGGCAGCTTAGCCGGAGCTATCTTGCTGAAGGTGACTTGCTTGAGCCAAACGCTCACCTCGATACCTGCCACTAGACACAACGTGGGATCAAGCACGATCCACGTATCGTTAGGCGTCACGCGGTAAGCCACCGCGCTGACAGATTCCACTAACGGTTTGTGCGGGTAGAAGAGCAGCTTCTGCTGGTAGTCGATGTTACCCATGAGCTGCTCGTCCGCCACGTCCTCTAGCAAGAAGTAGTTGTTCGAGCTGATGTCGGGCGTCTCAGTTACGTAACGATCGATATCGCGTGAAACCTGCGTAATGAGCTTGCTCAAGAAGGCATCGTCCGTGGCGCTCTTGATGCGCGTTGGCCCATTCTTACAGTCCGCTACTGTGGTGTAGTCCACGTCGTCAACCCTCCTTCGGCAAAGTTTCCACTGGTGCCTGGCTCGGCCAACTTCTGCAAGAAGGCACTGAGTTGCTCGTCAATCGCAGCTTGCATCTGAGGTTGAAGTTCTTCCCAGGCATCGGTCACACTAGGCCAACCCGTGAGCGTATGCGCTGCCGCTTGATGCGGAGTCGCTCCAGGTTCTTTTGGCCCAAACAACCAGCCAGAGTAGGAAGCCTCGTTGCGGAGCTCTCCAGTAACGGTGGTAGCTGTCTTGGAGACCTCCATGCGCCAGCGAACTGCGCTACGCTCTGACTGACGCTTCAGTCCTTTGCGCCCACGCTTCACCTTATAGCCACCACCTTCCTGCAGAACAAAAAAACTCTTCGGGAATCTACCCACTTCACGTACCCAGCCGTTGAAAGTCTTGGCTCGGTTGCGATCGGGCTGCGGAGGGATCTGCGTGAGGTAGTTGTGCAACAGCGCTAGGCAATTGCCGATAGCCCTAGCACCGTAAGGTGCGCTGAACTTGGCGGTCTCCCGCAGAACTCTAGTCCACTCGTCAACTTGTTGTTGTAGTGATCGTGATGGTTCAGCCATGCGCTTCTGTTTGTCCTTCGGTGGTAGGCAACTTGCCCAAGGTCGCCCACCACCATCTCAAGGAGGGAACTCAGCAGCCAGCTTCGTCGCTAGCTGGAGCTGACGTCAACGCCGACCACGGCAGTCTGCACGGAGGGATGGAAGCATTCCAGCACCTCAGACGTCGTGACGGCAAACGGATAGTTGATCTTGGTTTGTGCCAGCGGGAAGTAAGTCCACGGGATCAGCACATCACGCGCAAAGCCACGCGACTCACGAGCCATGGCGTACGGGATGCTCTCGCTGAGGAACAGATACGTCCCATCGTACATATACGGCGAGGGGATGATGTCGATCTCGCGGAAGTTGCCGTCACCATAAGGCGCGAACTTGTTCGTGTAGGTCGTGACATAGACGCCACCCGTGAGCTGCCCTTGTTTGTTCGTGATGTCCACGCGGTATTGCGGCTGATTCAGCGTCATCACCTTGGAGGTATAGTGCGCAGCTGCCTGCGGCGAGCAGACGATAGCCGTCGGGCTGATCTGCCAGGTCGTCCACAGCTCCGCCAGTAGCTTGTCGAACACACCGATGCCGCTGCCATTAGTAACCAGTGGCCCACCCAGGAAGTCCTCGTTGGCGATCTTACCGTAGATGGAGTTACTGTAGATTGTACTCTTCTCGCACCAGGCTAGGTAGCCTTCATAGCCCAATGCAGCCGAGGTAGTATTGGAAGCTGGAGTGACCGAGGCCACACCTGACACGCTGGAGATCACCACACTGGTGACCGTGACGGTCTTTAGGTAGACCGAGTTAGCGTCCACACCATGGGGCACATAGTACACGTTATAGGCGATCGCTCCCGGCACCGCTGGCCAGGCCACCACCGCTGTACCGTTAGCGCTCAGGTTAGCTCCAGCCGACTCACGTGCGTTAGTCTCGCCAACTGGCCCACCCACGGTGGCCACGCCGTGGGAATTGCTCAGCCGACCGTGATAGGTCAACGCCGTCACCATAAAGGTATCGTCGTTATTGCCCAACGCACCCGCACCGGCAGGCGTCACCGTGACCGAAGCTGGGCGGATGATCTCTGCCGCGTTGTCGCCCAACAGCCTGCGCTCTTGCGTCTGCAGGCCCAGCGTCAAGGAACGAATGATCGAGATCTGAAGCGGATCGTCGTAGCCACGCGCCGCAGCCGTCGCCTTCAACGTCACCTTGTCATTGTTCGAGATGTCCATATAGGGCGTCTGGAACTGGATGGGCGTCTCGTTGATCTCGTCGCCAATCTCGCCTTCCGCTGTGTGGAAGTTAGTGCTATTGTTGACGTTCTGGAAGCCCAGCTGCGCACGCCAGGTGGCGCGATCGCTGCCCGTCTTTGGCGTATCCGCGTTCGTGCGGCGCACCAGCCCTGCATACACCGGCAGCATCAAGCGCACCAGCGGCATCAGGTAGTAGCCAGGAGCATCTGAAGCACTGATAGCCTTGGCCAAGTTAAACTCCTCCGGCGCACCGTTGTGGATCTTGCGCAGGTTGGTGTGCGTGAAGCCAATTTCGGTCAGGATGGCGTGCTGCGCTGTTTTGAACATCTCGTCGAAGCGTTCCTGATCGCCAGCCACGTCACGTGCCTTGGCCATCGCTCGGCGGCTGCCGTTCTGAAGCAAGTTGATAAACTCCGGCAGGTCTTGCTCAATCTGATCTCCAGCGCGGTTGAGCAAGAGGTTACTGCGCGGAGGTGCCGCTGCAGCAGGCACAGAGGGCAACTCAGTGCCCTCGCCCTTGCTCATTGAGGGCTTGCTCTCCACAGCGCCACTGGACGGCACGGAGCTAGAGGGCAGTGAGGCAGCGCTCGAGCTAGGCGCGGAAGGCACACTCGGTGCCTCCTTAGCCACGGAGCTGGGCATAGAGGATGAGCTAGACGAGCCAGACGAGCTAGCAGCCGAGCTCGGCATCGAAGCATCGGCCGAGGCCGACGGTGCACTGTGGCTTGGTGTGCTCACCTGCTCCACGCTCATCTGCAGCGCAGAAGCTACCTGATCGAGCAACCCCTGATCGATCTCGCCACTTTTCGCTTGTTCCTGCACTTGCTGGAACAATTGCTGGACGTTACCGAGAGTCTCTCCAGCGTCCTTCTTCAACGGTGTATCAGCCATGATTGACCTCCTTAGTGGTCGTATAATTTGACACCACGTTGCGTTTGAGCAGCACCGTTGAAGGAGTGAGTCTCCCGCGTGGTGATTGAAACGTTAGGGCAATTTGCGAGAAGTATTGATCTTCTTTCCTCTAGAAGTTGGCGCTAGAGTTGTTCCGGCAGCATGATATGGATCTGGCTTGTCGTGCCAGTATTGATGAGGAAGACCAGCTTCGCGAATAGCAGCTTCTCCCTCTGGGCTTCTCTCGTACAGGCCAGTCTTAGGGTTGAATACTCTAGGCTCTTTGGCAGCAGAAGAATTTCCTGCGCCAGCGGCTTCGCCAGTATGTTGATTGCCGTGAAACGGATGTCCTGGTGAGTCGCCCTTTGCAATTGAAACAACTTTTACTATCTTATTGACCGGATGTTTCCCGCTGATCTCCATGCGGCGACCTGGCTCTGGCCGCACGCTCGTTGGACTATGTGGGCGATATTGGCCACCAGTCTCCCAATGCGCTACCTCGAAGTCATACGGATCAATCCCTGGATTATCATTGGCCGCAGTCGCCAGCTCATTGTGATGCTGCTTGAGACCACCACCCATCTCGGCCAGGGCCGAACGATATCCGACAATGTCCTTGCCAGTAGCCTTCTTGCCGCGCAACTTCACCTTGGCGTTCTCAACACGCTCGAGCGCAGGCCGTATCTTGTCACGCGCAGCTTGCGATAGATCGTCGTCGTTGAGAGCTAACCTAGCATGATGGATAGCCTCTTCGGCAGCAGCGCTATAGACGTCCGGACGAGCAGTTTTAGAGGCAGCTTCCCCAGCCATCCCACCGCGATTGCCGTGCACACCTTGATCGGGATGCCCTGGATGCTTGGCCAGGACTTCACCTTTTGGGAGTGTTACCACCTTGACTGCCGCAACGCTGCTGGACACCTTGACCATCTTCGGCTTGTGTACCACCTTGACCATCTTTGCTGTGGTGACTTTCTCGGTGGGACTTTCGGTCAGGGCGTTTACTTGCGCTGTCTTCGCTTCGGTTGGAGCGAACTGACCCTCTAGTGTTACGCCTGTAGGAGCAGTGGCGGCAAGCGGATCAACCTCTTTCGGTGTCCACGTCTCCTTGACCACATGCAGTAACGGCACCACGCCCAGCGGATCCTTAGTCAACTGCTCTATCGTCACAGGCATCGCCTTGCCCAACTCGCACACCTCGCAGGAGCCATCGTTCTTGATAAACTGGAACACGGCACCAGGCACACACGGCCTATCCACTAGAGAGATCTCCCCTGGCTGCGCGGTGTAACGATAGGCACGTAACTGCGGATCAAACCACCTGTTCTTATAGCGACCGCCCACACTGAACCCAGTATAAGCACCTTTGATGCACTTTTCCTTATCCACCGGATCGATCACCGCAGCCGTTATCCAGATACCCTTATCGTGGTCAACCGGAGTAAGCTGCTTGATGATGCCTGCCACGTGCTTGTCGTCATGCATGGCACGTAAGTTGCCAGCGCTCCTGCCCTGACTATCCTTCGTGACCTCGTCACTCCACGCAATGAACTCTGGCCTGCTGCTCGCGTAGTCCATCACCTCCGGAGTGCCCGGAGTGCGATCTATTTGCTCGATCGTAGCCCAGCCACTCACCTCGCCAGTGACCTCATTGTACTTCACGAACGGGATATAGAGCTCCGGGAAGGTAGCACCCAACACGTCCAGTGCGCGCTTGGCTAACTCCTCGTCCTCCGCCGAAACAGCCACTTTATGCTCAGCAGAGTCGCCACCCACATTAGCTTCAAGCGCACGCAAATGGTCAAGAGCTTGTTCATGGGTATCGTGCTTGCCTCCCGGCACCTCGTCGCCATCTTCTTTCATTACCGTCAAGCCATCTTCGCTTAGTTTATATGGCATACTCTGCCTCCTACTTGCCCTCAATTATAAACCGGGAAGGGGTGTTCTGGAAAGGCAGCAACCCTCCAGCACACCCCTTGCGATATCACTGATTCTCTGGCGTACCCACCACGATGCCCACTGTGGTGGCCTGGCTCGAGACCACGGTCACGTCCAGCAGTCCCGTCAAGGTAAGAACACCAGCACCCAGATCGGCATCCACCGTCACGCTGACTTGCGCATTGCCCAGTGGGCCAACCGCCAGCACCACCATGCCGTTAGGATCGCTGGGATTAGGTGCTAGAGACAACAGGGCGGGATCGGACACTGCCCAAACCGGCACGCCATCAATCGCTGCCGGATTGTCCTTGGCATCTACCGGCTGCACTCCTACCGTCACCTTCTGCACATCAGTTAGTGTCACAGCCATTCCATCATCTCCTTCGACAGTGAAGTCCTCATAGTGTAACGTCCAGCGGAGATTAGCCTCCCCTGGTGGCTCGGTCAAGCAAATACGTTGCGCTGCCCAGTTGACGTCAATCAACAACCGCACACCTCACCTCCTTTTGTGGTTACTCCGCCACCAGCGCCAACACGCTGATCCAGGTAGCCGCTCCTGTTGCGAAGAGCAAGTGAGCACCGCCAGGATCAGTTAGTGTAGCAGCTGCAAAGTCTCCCAACGCTGCCGCACGTCCCTTGGAGGCAACGTAAGCAGCTTCGATCGCTGCCGCATTAGCCAGCGTTCCTAGATAGGGTATCCCTGGAACGTCCGCCAAGGTAGCAAACGGATTCACGGCTGACGGTGTAGCAGCATCGTGAATCGCCGCTAGTTCGTCTGCGCTGAGTCCAGGTAGATCGTCCATAGTAGCAAATACGTTTAAGGCACTGGGACTCGCGGCACCTGTTAGTGCTGCCGCAATATCGGCATCCAGTAGAGTCTGCCCAGCAGCCACCGCAGCGGCAATGGAAGATTCTACGTCTTCCATCACTGCCAGATCGCCCTTGTTGCTTGTGGTCATTGTCTCATCTCCTTTTGATGATCTCTAATTGTCCTCGAACCTGTAGCCCCAGGGCCACCTCCGAGGTCTTAACAATAGTGATGCTGGTCTCGCCCTCGTTGAGCAGCTGCTGCACACGATGGAGCATCTTCGCTAGCTCCGGACTAACCACCACAGCGGAGCTGTGAACCACCCTGACTTGTTTAGCCATGACTGCTCCCGTTGTGCTGCAAGACTATACCTCGGCAAACCACACACAAGTCACATCAACAGCGGAAGCCACGGAAGTCTGCACCTGTAGCTTCGGAGCTGTGAACCACCCTGACTTGTTTAGCCATGACTGCTCCCGTTTGCCGGCAGCATCGCCCTTGAGGTAGCCGCGCAACGTGAGCTGCGCACTGCCATTGTTCGGCAAGTAAAACCCTGCCAGCACGTTACCACTGGTCTCCATCTGCACTGTCACGCGACAGGCTGTCCCAACGCTCAACAGCACGTCGATGGCCACCACCTTGTTGCCACCCCCAGGCGCAGTAGTGATGTCGAACGCCGTGCTGCCATCCGCTGCATGCGTGAACGTGCGCGTGACCACCAGACCCAGCCCACCATCCTTGGGCGCAACGAGCACGTCCTTCACCACTACTTCGTTGGCATGTGCGGTAACTTGGTCAATCGCCACCGTGCCCAGCGTGACTTGATTGATATTCACCACAGCATCAGTGCCCAGGGCATAAGTGCCGTCGTTGTTGTCAATAGCCTTGACCGGGATCGTCTCGCCTTGTGGACTGAAAAACTTGATGGTCTTATCTGACATTTTTATGCTCCTTGCAGTTTAGTCCCTAACGGGACTGGGTGTACAGCGACAACCAATGTGACTGCCATCCGGTGGCATAAGATCCTCCACAGCAAACACCTTACCGTGTAACTCACGACAACCCGCATAGCCAACACCATCTGGGCCATCAATCAACCCTGTGCAGACGATCTCGTCCTGCATCGTGTTCCAGCGCCAGTTGCTCACGCCCAGTTTGTCCACGATGGAGCGTAACACAGCCGAGTTAAGCGCTGTGGTCTCATTCATGGCTATATTGGCAGCACGAGACTCACCAAATTTACCTTCCAGGGAGCTCACTAGATCGCCTAACGTGCCTTCTGGCTCATTGTACCAGTTGAGAATAGTATTGCTGACATCGCGTCGTGTCGTGTCCGTGATACCCTGAATGCGGCTGCCAATGCTCTCGGCGTAGTCATTGGCGAAGGCTTCACTGTCAAAGTCCAGCGTCTCCCCCTGCTCTTCCCAAAAGGCACTCTCGATAGAAGCGAGACCTTCTGAGGCAGTGGTGAACCTATCACGCAGTTGAGTCTGCAGACCTAACGTGAAGGCCTCCCAGATGGAAGAGAGATCGGTGTAGAGCGCTTTACGCAGCCGAGGGTGGCGCTGCTCAATAGCAGCGACTGCCTTAGACATTGTTTCGTCGGGCAAATATTTGCTCTCCCCAAAGTATTCGAGCAAAGCTGCAATACGCTGCGCTTGTTCCTTAGTCGTGAAAGGAGCTACAGGTGCTGCCTTGCGCACCTTAATACCACCACCCTTCCGCAACCAGGCTGCGGACTTAGGAAATGCCTTGCGACCAGCGGGAGTGTTCACCACCGCGTGGAACTCTGCAAAAGACTCTGGATCAACCGAAAAGCCTTTATAGCCCAGCTCCTTGATGGCCTGCTGCATCTTCAGACGCTCCTCCGGCGCATTGCTATTAAGATAGTCAAAGAACTCATACCGCATGGAGGGATAGGCGTGATCGACTGCGTGACCAACCTCGTGCAGAATAGTAGCCTTAGCCTCTGCCTCTGTAAGAGTAGAACTAAGCACAATTCTCTTGCTCTCGCTGTTATAGTAACCACAGATCTCCTGTCCAGCGCCAATCTTGTAACCCTCTTGTCGCATTCTTTGCACTAATGCAGCAGGGGGCTGCAGCTCAAACTCTTTGACCATGTGACCCACGTGCGCTTCCCGGATAGTCTGGCTTGCCAGTTTATGCCAGCGTCCTTGCCTCGCTTGAATAGCCGGAGCGTTGTGCTCGATGAGCTTTGGTGCGGCAGTCTCCTTCGTGCCTAGTCTATTGCCATGTTCCTGTTGATCGTGTTGTCCGGGCAGATGCTTAGTGAATCCCAGCTCCTCCAGCACTTTGTACAAAGGCTTGATCGAGCGTATGCTACCCGGACGCACGCTTGCCTGCGTATAAAGCGCAAACATATCCTCTCCCGCATTGACCGAGTCAATGTATTCCTGCGCATCTTTTGGTGTATTGTTGTAGTAGAAGTACTCCGGATCCAGTCGTAGACCTTCCACCTTAGAGGCATCCACTTCAATGACTACTGCGTCTTTTGCATCAATGTTGAAGTCTGCTCCCTGATGCTCGTATAGGTCTTGTGGATCAGTTGTAAAGTAGATGCCGGCAGACTGTCCCTCTTTAGTTGTGCGCTGGTTCTCTAGCGTGAAGCCCTCGCGCTTGATGCGCTCGGCGTTTTGCCGCGAGGTCACGTGGTACAACTTCTTGGGCTGCTGGAAACGAGCGAGATTCTCCGGCGTGTTAAGCAGGGCATCCTTACGTTTTAGCTCACCCTTGAATCCGGCAGAGGCAACTTTGACGCCACCTTCGCCTGTGGCGTATTGATTGCCGTGAAATTCATGACCTAGTATATCGCCCTTGACCATCTTCCGCGTCAGGCCAAGCCCAACTCTCGTTAGGAGATCCTCCAGAGTAGAACGAAACCGAACGCCTCCTGCGTGCACACGGTAGGCTACCACTTCCGCAAACCGTTCACTATTGGCATCCGTGCCCTTAGGTGGAGCAAATCCATACTGGGAGCCAATCTGAAATGAAGCTTGCCGTAATGCGATGTCCATTGCAGGAGTGCGCAAGTCAGAACCCTTCACGCCCGGAAACAAGCCTGCCTTGATTTGGCCTTCCAGGGCATGACCTGCTTCATGCCGCAACACATCGCGCAGTTCCTCCTCGTGACGGCCTCCCGCGAAGTAGTCCTTATTGATCCAGATAGAGTGACCGTCTTTGGAGGCAATGCCTGCCGTAGTGGCATGATATTTATCAGAAGAGACGTTAATGGCAATACGATCAACGTAGTTGTGGGGAAACTTGCCCAGCTCGTCCCGGATAATGGATTCTTGCTTAGGACTTGCACCAGAAATCCTACCGCCACCAGCAGTCCATTGGTTGCCATGAAACTCATGCCCCACCACATCGCCCTTCTGTAGTGCCCCAGGGCGTTGCCGCGCATACGTCTCTAGCGTAGGCAATAACCCCTGCCACAACTGTTGCAGCGAATTGTATACGGCATGCTGCAGCAAGCCTTCGGTGACTTTACGCTGCTGCCGTAATTTGCGTATACGATCAGTCTGTCGTCGTAACGGCATCCTTGACCTCAACTGGTGCTGTGCTGACTGCTGGCAATGCCCTCTTATCGCGCAACTCGCAGGCACGCTCATGCGCGAGGTTGGCTGGCTCCGTACCCACACAGTCCGTTATATCTTCCCACAACGTGGCATCGTCGCACAACGCATCCACTGCTTGCCACGTTGATTCACTCAGCGCATGACCGGGCAACGCTGCCACAAAAGCCGAATCGAATTTACGTGGTGTGTCCTTGCCCGGAAAGGACAGTCCATTATCAATCAACACGGGACGATCGCCCTCGTCCGGATGCGTCAGCCAGTTGTGCTTCGCGCGATCCGTCTGTCCCATGATGTAGTCGAGCACAGCTGACTTCTCAAGCCAGTCTTCTGAGTAGGCCACGACAGGTTTAGCCACACCCCTGCCTGAAACGTAGTGCAGCACGGCACCAGACTGACCTCTAACAGTGGACTGGTAGGCCACCGGTACGAGGTGGAATCCCAACGCTTGGTCAAGCACGTAGGCAGCTTCCTCGCGAGCAGCCATCGTGCCGTCATCGCCACCCACTTCACGACGCATCTTCGGGTCTTCCTGGTCGCTAGGTTTCCACAGTGCAGGACGCATCACACCGTGAGCGCGAATAGCCACAATGCGCGTTTCGTTAGCACCTTGCTTCGGGAACATGACCGGTAGCCGTTCCTCCACTGGTGCACCAAAGAATGCTTCGTCGCCCTCGCACACGCCACAGTGTTTTGACAACGGTTGCAGTAGAGCAGCTTGCCAGGAGGGCAGTGACTTGCCTAACCGCGTATAACCTTCACCAAACGTAAGGGTGGCCAGCACGTCGTCTTCTATCGTCAGCGTGAAACCGTCAAAGGTAATCTCCAAAGTAGGCAGCACCATGTCAGTCAGATCGAGCTCGGCAGTGAAGTCTTCCGGTAGATACGCTAAAGTAACGTGCGGTGTGAAGCCATGCTCCCTGCTAATGGCTACTCCTCTGGCATCGAGCTCTTCCACTAGAATCTGACGCAGCACAGGCAAGTCCGGCCCATCGATAGAAGCATAGAGGCAACGACGCCCATCTGGTTGGTTGAACACGCCCAGACCACTCACCTTACAGTTCAACAGCGGACCGATCTTGAAAGCCCCGGACTGCATAGCTGCCAGCACACTTGTCTCGCGTACCTCTTCTGCATCTTCAAAGAAAGCTAACGTAACGTGGTAGTCCTCGGCATCCTCCAGCTCCATGCCAGCAGGCAATGGCCAGCCTTCTACGGCAGTATGCAAAGTGGAGGCAGCTGCACTGTCCAGGTACAACGCCACCATTGCGCCTTCATGCAGTTCGTCAGCCTTATCTACCTCCTGGTCAACAGGCCAGTCAACAGGCCACACTGGCTCTCCGTGAGCATACGTCTCGATAGATGACCCTGGCTGTTCTAGCAGAGGTATGGCGTCCGGATGTGACGCTGCCTTCAACCAGGAGACGCACGTCCAGTCGTCTTGTACCTTGCTATCATAGCGCCAGCAGAAATAAGTTGTGTCGCCATTGCTGCCGAACTGCCGCATGAACTGGCAATGCTCGCAGTCAGCCACACCCACTTCTTCCGCGTAGGCATGACGCAGACCAGGGATGTCCTGCACAGCCTTGTGGAGTTGTTCCTTGTGGACGTTCTCCGCTTTATCCAACTGCACCCGCACCTGACCATCGTGGCCCACCTGTATCGTAGCTGGCTTGACATCCACTGTGCCATGCCTGTTAACCACCGACACACCATCGCCATTCCTGACTCGCACCTTGCGCCCAACAGCCACCTTTTGACCTAGAGCTGCTTCACCGGGAGCACCCTCTTGCCCTGCCGCTTTGGACATCACTTCAAAATAGAACTTCTTGCCGTAGGGACTCTCTGTTTCGTCTCGGTTGGTATCGCTGCGAGCTTCATCCATGGTGGTGATGCCCACCTGCCAGTCTTCCAGCGCCTTCTCGTGCTCAGCATCCGGATCCATGCTCACTTGCGGGAAGGCCAACTCCCACTTGTACTGCTTGTCGTATCCGTTCAACGCCAGCACATCATTGAAAGAGCCCTCCATGTACATCTTGAGTGGCCCGATGCCCATGCGGTAGAACTGTGACTGCATGGCGTCCTCGAAGCCCTTGCCACCGAGACCGCGACCAGGTATTTTACCCATCTCACTGGGAGGTACACCGTGGACGTAACCCACACGCTCCAGTGCAGCATCGTAACGCTCGGGAGACCACTGGTGGTTACGGTCGGCTAGCTTAGTGAAGCCGTTAGGGATGAATCTCATGCGCATGCGCTGTTCGGGCGAGCCAGCCATCACGCTGTTGTAGTTTGATTCCCAGACCAGCAACTTCTCTGGTGGCCAGTCGGGTGGGCCACTGACGAGCACTTCAGGGGTGTTACCTTCGGTCAACTCGCTCAGCTCGTAAGACCATAACTTGTCAAGTAGCTCCACCGCACGCAAGCAGTCCTCAATAGGACTGATGCCGTAGGGAGCGTCGGCGCGCAAATGACGCGGCAGATACGTCATCTGCTTACTATTCATCCAGGCACGTGGCGCACCATAGTAGATCTGAACAATGGAAGGTGCTGGCAGCGCAGGTGCCTCGCCGTTGTCGTCGATCAACACAAACAATGTACTGCCATCGATGATGCGTCGTCCTACGATTTGGCCTGAACGGTCAAAGATGTTGTAGATACCCGGAGCGTCGTACACGAGCAGGTTGTAGAGCAACCGCGAAAGCCACACAGGCCAGGGTGTCTTGCGGTCTGGATAGCGCACCATCCACTCTAGTTCAGGGCACTCTTCACTAACATCCACTGGGGTCTCGTCGCCTGTATGCACCAACTGCGGTATGAAGTTCTTGAGTTCTTCAGTCAAGATGCGACGACACATGCCTAACTCGGGCACGTTCTCGGCAAAATACTTCAACTGATAAAACGGCGTGAGACCATAGCCTAAGCGTGGCGCAATAGTAGCATTGACGTTAGGCGGATACTGGAACGTTCTTGGCTCGTATTCTTGCAATGCTTGCTGGTAGGTAGTCAGCAACGGAGTGATGGGACGCCCAGGTGGAAAGTAGCTGTTGCTCCAGCGTAACGGTATGTCACCCTGCCTAGGTGGCGCTGCTTCACTCGCTACCGGACTCACCACCTGCACGGTCTGATGGTTGACGGTCACCGTGCGACCACCTATCCACTTGGCCAGTCGCTGCCGGAAACCTCGTGGCTGCTGACCATAGGTCAACGCCTCGATATGCTGCGCTGTGGACGCAAAGGTCTGCGCGAAGTCTAGCGGTTCATTCATGTGTTTCGTCCTGGAGTAGATTGCGGAACAGGATTGGATCGCAGCTATTAGGGCACAGTGCCCAATGCGTCCAGGTAAATTGGCTGTCCATCTCCGTGATGGGTATCGCCATCAGCTTGAATGTGATGATGGGATGTTCGCCACCGCAACGTGCGCAGTTGAGGAGATGGGTCGTGATGTAGTCGTCTGCCGGATCCTTGTCACTGTTGCCGCAATCGGTCATAGTTGCCTCGAGTTGTCCCAGTTGCCAGGAGCTGGTCGTCTGCGACCACGTGTAGTGACAGCCGGAGCACCTGGTATTGGCTGCGTAGCCACCAATGCTTGAGCGGCAGCCACCTTTTCGTAAGCATCGATCCACTCGTCAGCCGCGAAGGAGGGCAGGTAGTAAGCCAACGCAACGGCATCGCCGCAGTCGGGCGATCTGCCTATACGCTCTTTGATGTCTTCCTTGCTCTCCACATAGACCTTGCCTGTTCTCAAGTACCAGCGTGGAGCACTGAGGTCTGCTAGTAACTCACGGTCATCCGGCAGGGCCAGGACAGGACTGTTACTAGGATCAAGTGCCTCCCGCAAACGCCAATAAGCAGCCGAGCGCACGTTGGCCATGGGCAGCTTCATCGTCTTGTCCATCATCTTGGTGGTCGCCCCGAAGTTGACGGCTGTAGCCGGATAGAGCTCCTTGATGTGGTCATAGGCGGAAGAGCCCACGCCGATCACGTCAACATGCACCGTGCAGCCCTCGTGCCATTGTTGAGCGACCAGTGCCGTCACCTTTTGACCGTCGTCCGTGGCAGTGCCCGGATACTTGAGTAGAGGAGCAAACCAGCTGCCGTAGAGCAACGCCAACACGGTCTTGTCGGCACCGCCACGCGCTACGTCCACCCCAATGTACGCCAGTGGCCAAGCAGGTTGCCTGCTCTGCTTCCAGCGCTCCATCGCTGCCGTGATCCACCTGGTAGGGATGATCTGATATGGATCGTCGTCGAAGGTTTTAGCGAACTTGCCGTAGAGGAGCTGAGAGCGCAAGGGCTCCGGCAATCCCTGCAACACGGAGCGGTAAGAGGTATCACGCAAAGCAGGGTTGTCGTCGAGCGAGGCAGGAATGAACGTGCGGGAACGCGGCATCAACTTCTCGTTGTTGATAGTCAACGGATCAGGCCCAGGCACCTCGCGCGACTCGCCACCTGCTAACGTTACGTACCAGCGTAGTTTACCTGGTTGCTCGGGATAGTCCGGATGGCTTTCGTCTAACCACGGTGCCCAGTAGTCGATGACCCATAGACCTTCCGCGTTGCTAGGAGGGTTGCCTGTGCACACAATGCGGCAACGTTGATTGGGCTTGGTACTGCGCAACCAGGCCGTGACGAACTGGTACTGGTAGCGGGAGAACTCCGTGATCTCGTCGAAGGCATACAGATCGTGCGGACGACCACGGTAATCTTCCACATCCTTGTCGTATTGCATCGCGCCGAACTCCACGATGCTGCCGTTAGCCAGACGCCAGATGTGCAGTCCTTCGTTAAACGAGTCTAACCTGCGTTCCTCGTCTCTATAGTTGTAGATCTCTCTTGATCGGTCAATGATACCACGCATGGAGGGAAACACACGACGGTAGATAATACTGCGATAGTGGGAAGTTCCAGCTAGACCAAGCAGCAGATCCGTCTTGCCACCACCAGCCATGCCTCCATAGAAGAGCTCGTCGGCCTCACAGTGATACGCATACAACTGCGGACTGTCAGGCCAGGGTAGCCAGTTGGTGACTGGACGGTCTAGAACGTAGTCCTCACTGCTCGTCAACAGCGATGGGTTCTTCTCCATCGTCTGCAACCCCAAAACCGCTGGGGTAATCAGTGGCGTGCTGGACCGTGGCTTGGATGATTTCCGGCGAGATGTAGCTGGCAAGGGTCTCCACTGCTGAGCGCAGTTCTGGCCAGGAACTGGGTGTCACCTGGCGTGTTTTGAGTTGCTCCAACGTCACTGCCGCAAACTCCGTAATGGTGGCAAAGATCATCTGCACCGTCTGCGGTACGAGCTGACTTAACGTGAAGACATCGTAGCGACCCGCACGCTCTTCCCAGTGGTAGCGGGTCGCTACTTTCCACCATTTGCTGGTTGCCTTGTCGGGTACGATGAGGGTGGTGGTTTCCCCGGTTGATCCGCTAGCCAGTGCAGCAGCCTTCTGCTCCTCTAGCGCATAGAGCTGATAGGCGTAGCGTATGTTGCGGCCAGCCCCCATAGAGAGATAGAGCAGAAACCACGTGTAGTGCTCATCTGGCTCGTCTGGCCATTGCTCCCAGAGTCTTGCGGGTAGAGGCAGCTCACTGGACTGCTCGATGGCCTGTTGCAATGACTGCAACGCTTCGTCTTCGGGCATCTTCTACTTGACGCCTTTGTTCCGCGTGAAGCGAGCGCTGAAACGCTGCGCAGACTTGGGGAAGACGAACAACACTGCTGTCAGAGCAGGCAGGACGATGCTCAACAGGGAGCACCATTGCTGCACCTGAGCTGAGACTACACTCGCTGCTGTAGGGGAAGCCAAGATGGCCAGCACAGCTGTGAGGGCCATCACCACGCTATACGGTGTGAGGTTTAACTGCGGTTCGGTGTTCATTGTGAACTCCTTGAGTTGAGGTGTAACCACAATTATAACGTGGAACAACGCGGTCTGCAAATGGTGATCGTGATGGTGGAATTGTGACGGAGAAGTGAATTATAAAGTGTAAAAGTACAAAACGCCCTCTCGTATATAAAACGTCTCACACTTGATACACTCAGTGAACTAAGTGTATCAAGTGTATCAAGTGTACTAAGTGTACTAAGTGTAACGAGTGTAATAAGAGTGACTCTATATTGGTTCAGTGGCCTGCGCGGGACAAAATGACGCGGCGCATCAACCGGCACAACAAAAAAAGACCCTAGCGTGGTGGATGCAGCACACGCTAGGGTCTTTCGTTACTACGAGCTATGCTGCCACCATAGTTGCACCGTGGTCTCTGCCACAGTGACGTTGCAGTAGGGACAGACGTAAGTTCCATCGAACAAGAAACAATGCACACCCATGCCTGCGTGAAGGTGATGCACAATGAGTTGGTCGTTAGCAGGCCAGCGTGCCAACGTCCAGTCCGGCGGACGTGTGGTGGCAGCGACCTCGCTCATTTACGACTTATCCAGCGCAGGAGTCGTGCCACGAGCGCGGCGATCACCGCGCCAAGCAACAACGCGAGTGCGAGTCCAGCCATAGAGAGACCTCCATTTATTTCACCTCGTAGCGGAGGTGAGGGGATTGACGAAGTTCATGCACGGTATTCCAGCGCTTTCGCGTAAAGTGCCGCAAGACAGCAATGTCCTGCGCTTGTCGTTTGGTCGTAGGCTGTGCTTGCAGTTGCTTTATCAGCACGTCCATCAGGCTACTGTCTAGCGCAGCCGAACGACTCACCTCGTAGAGATGCTCACGCCACAGTTCGCCATTCATGCTATTGCCTGTACTAACTAAAGATTGAAACATGAAAATAGGCGAATATCAATAGGACCACAATCAGAAAGAACACGATCAACGCAACCAGTGCCATCTTCTTCACCTTTCTAGAGGGTGGCAGAGGAGCCACCGTAATAGGGAGCTCCTCTGCTGCTAGGATGATCAGGTAAGCTGCCACACCGAGGAGGGTTAGTCCCAGAGCCAAGCAGCTCACGACGCTATCGATGCTGTCCAAGGTTGTCGGCGCGGTCGTCTGCCTCTGACTGCAAGGACATAGCTGCCAGGAGCAACGCTGCGGCATCCAGGTCGCCTGCGCGGATCTCTTCCAACAGTGCCTCGTCTAGTTCGTCGAAGGCACTTTGGGAGGCAGCTGGTTCATCGCTCATGGCTTGCTACCTGGGCTCACGTCGTCGTTCACGTGGTACACGATGTGCAGCGTGCCGTCCGCATCGGCATAGTGCTCCTGCTCGTGATAGCCTGCTTGCTGTGCGGCGAACTGCACCTCGGCGATCTCGTGTCCTGCCTGTACAGCGCTGTCGGGAGTAATAGAAGGAATCACGTGTTCCACAACATCACCCCTAAAATCCACTCGATCTGACATAGTTAAACGTCTCCTTTGTTGTAGCATGAGTTGCAAACGGTAACGTGCTGCTGCCGTGGCGCGTTGGGCTTCACTCAGTACTTCTTGTGATTCGTCGTACAGAGCACGATCAAGCACAACGAGATAGACCACCACACTGGCAGCGATGAATGCCTCACATAGACGCTCGGTTAGGTATTCGCTCATTCACGCCTCACCTCTTTTCTCCATGAATTGTCGAATGATCTCGCTATAGCCTGCCTGGCTCAGCAGGGTGCCGCTGTCCTCCACGAGGAGGAGCCCCCTCTCGTAGACTTCCTGCTGCAAGGCGGGTATATTGTCCGGATGGAGAAGTACGAGACCATCCTCTGCCAGCACGATAAGGAAGCGACAGTTGTCCTTATCGTAACGTGGCATCCATTCGGAGCAACAGTAATGCACCAGGAAGCTTGGCCAGTGGCCAATCATACTGCTGGTCGTTTTATCAGTCATCACAGTACCACCTCGTGGTCGGGTGTAGCACATTCGGTCAGTGCTATACCTTGCTCGTCCCACAGCGACTGCCGGTTAGCCAGCACGCTAGGCGTATCGAACTGACCGTTAGTGTAGGCTGCTTCTAGCGCAGACAACACCGCACGGTAGGCAGGCAGCTCGCTGTTATTAAAGCGTGGAGCAATCAACCAAACGCGTGGTGTGCCCAGCATGGAGTGGCCTTGCGTAATGACCTCGTTATTGGCCAGGTAGGCTGCCTCGGTGGCAGGCTCGTCCGGTAGTAGCTCGAAGTCCGCACCGTAGTCGGCATAGTGGCTCTCGTAGTAAGGCAGGCGCTCCTCTTGCACAAACACGGTGGAGTTGAGACGCTCGTTCTTGAGCTGCGTCAGGAGGCGATGTAGTCTTGCGTCGTTACACAGGGTTCCGTTCACGCAGAGATCGTAAGCGACGTGACCCCATTGACCACCATCCAGTTGTTGCTCGCGCACATTGGCTTGCAGGGCTGTCAGCTCCTGTTGTGCTGTGGCGGCTAGCTGCAAGTAACCTTGCTCATTACCATAGGACTGTTGCACGTCAGCACGTAACTCACCCACGGAAGCGATTTGCGCTCCGGCGTTGACCCAGGGCGTGTTGTACAGGTAGACCACGTCGCCGTTGGCGTCGGGCTGGTCGGCCACTAGCGCACCCCCAAAGTACCGTGCCGGCGACATGAAAGAACGCGGATTGTTCCACTGATCGCGCATGTAGTCATACATCGACTGATACATGCGGCGCACACGCTCGTCCGTGCTGGCGGTGTTGAAGCCCTCCGCGTTGAAGTAGGGTATCTCACGTAGAGACTCGGCATAGGGAGCAATGTCGCTCCAATGAACGCGTCCTTGACGCTTGGCCACCAGGATAGCCTCAGCATATTGACCCTTGTTGGTCTGAGACAGTGGACCGTTCTCGGGCAGGCCACAGCAGCCAGCGTGATATGACTTCTCCTTGTGGTGGGCATCACTCACAAAGAACTTCACGTCGTACTTGGCGCACAGTTCCTGCAACGCCTCCATGTAAGGTCTCTTCAGTTCATAGTTCAAGCGCATCAAGCCCTGGTTGAGCGAGTTGCGGGAGTAGAACTCGTAGAGGTTGGGGATGCCACTGACTTTGGAGATGATGTCGTAGCGTTCTTTAGCAGTGTTGCTTGCCCGTTTCTCCAAGCACAAGAACTCGGTAGTTAGCGAGTAGCAGCCTGCCTCTTTCGTGCGGTGCACGAATGCCTCTAGCTGCTCGTAGGACTTAGGGGTATAGGGGTAGTCGGCGGTGATGCCCAACACAAAGGGACGCAACCGCACGGTGGTGGCAGCGACGCCCACTTTAGACATCCACTCCAGCATCTTGAAGCGCTCCTCGCTGGAGGCCACCCCACGCTCTACCCTGCGCACCTTATCGGCATCCAGTGAGATGATGGAGGTCTTCAAGTGGACGTTGCCTCGGTTGGCAAAGGCTTCGCGGTAACGCTCGTCCTCCGTGAACCACACTCCCTTCGTGGAGATGCTCACGGGATAGTCAATGGAGTTCCAGAACTGCAATAGCTCCAGAGACTTGCCAAAGTTCTTTTCGTAGTAGTCGAAGCCATCACTGAGTCCACCCCATTGGAGCACCTTACGGGCACGGATGTACCAGCCGAACTGCCGGAAACCAGGCTTCATCGTGCCTGGACTGTCCGGTGCAGCCAGCTCCCGCAAAAACAAGTTCTTCACTTTGTTGACATCTACGGACTTCACGCGATGGTGAAGGTAGTCGTCTGCCGTCTGACCCACTGCGCGTTGAAAGAACGAGAAGCAGTAGACGCACTGAAACGCGCAGTTCGAGTATGTATCGAAGGTCATGGGCATCGAGCAATCTAGTATCTCGAATGACCAGCGCGGCGATGAATAGAAGCCTGGCGAGAGTTCCACGTTATAGTTCCTCCTGTGGTAGAGAGAGGTCGTGCCGGAGATCGTCTAGGGCTTGCAGTAAAGTGTCCGTGTTGGTGAGTAGATCTATAGCAGTGTTGTTAGGTAACACGGTGGGCTGAAATTCCTTGACCAAGTGCTCCACCTTGGTGGCACGTCCGCGTAACCAGGTGGCATCTTGGCTATCTCGTTTCCCATGCCGAGATGATATCACAGAGTCGTCTACTTGTAAAGTGAACAGGCGGTGGGGCAGGTGTAGCACGTCACGCACGAGCACTAAGGTGGTGTTGTTGAAGAGGCGATCACCTTCCAGCAGCACAATCCAACCGTGACGCGCTGGGTCGTCATTCCATTCCTGCAAGAACCGATTGAAGTCCGGCTGCACGGACATCGAGAAGCGATCCGTGCCTGGGTAACGTTCCTCCCGCAGATAGCTGCCCAGCACCGCCAGCTTCTCCTGCGGATAGATCACGCCGAAGACGAGTCCATTCTTGAAGTTCACGGCCTGACCACGCAAGCGTGGCAGCAGAGTACGGATCAAGGTGGACTTCCCGCTAGCGGGATAGCCGCCCAGTCCTATAAAGCCAATCATATTCGCCTCCTTAGTGAATGCCCGTGTAAGGGCCGATAGCATATGACATGATGAACATGAGGATCATCACGACGATAAACATCACTACAGTGACGAGCCACCATTTGTGGACTAGCCACCACATGCGTAATTTACTCATAGCCGTAAGAGGCAGCTTGTGCCTTGATCGCCTTGCAGAGTGAGGCACCAACTAATTGCTCTAGCTCTGTCCAGGTGTAGGGCTCGTACTGACCCCAGCTGGTGGCATAGTTCACCTTGCCTAGCTGTGGCCAGGGTGTGCCTTGCAGACCAAGGATCTCCATCAAGGTAGGCCATTCTTGCTCGACCTGCTCTATCTGAAACCTGTACTCGGCTTGGTGACTTTCGTCGATCACGCGGTTGATGTGGTAGTACATAGCGGCATTGCGCTGTACTCCGGTGGCGTCCATAAACTCCAAAGGCATGACGCCGTGCTGTGCCCAGAACTCTGCGTTGATAGCAGCGTAGTTCTTCTGCAGGGAGGGAATGCACCACAGCGGGTGGCGTACACCGTGTAGCACGTGTGCGTAGTGATAGTCACTGCGTCGCTCGCCCACATTAGCACAGTCGCCTCCGCCGTAGACTGGGAACCAAGGATACCAGTCTGCATCTATGGCGAACTCCGCACCTGAGCAACCGTGCACACCGTTGGCCTGGTGGCGCACGTCCAGTCCAATGAGCGACATCGCTTTAGAGAACCACGTCGTTCCGCTGCGACCTGTACCTGTGCAGAGCACCAAACGTTCGACGCGTGGCGTGCTGGCAGGCAGGGGCTTCACACCCCAGGCTTCTTCATCCATCATCTTCTGCACGTACAACTTGGGAAACCAGCGGATCTCGCGTTGCTTGACTTGTGAGTAGTAGGCACGCATCATCTTGCTGAGAGAAGTCTCGCCGTAGCCACCTGGGCCGTTGGTGTACTTGGGCTGCTCTAGTGCATCCAGCGCGGCATAGTCGCGCTGTAGCAGCAGGTCGAGTAGAGAGAGCAGCTCCAGTGTGGTCTGACCAGAGACCCAACGGGCACCGAGCTTGCCGTTTTGGCTTATCTTAAGCAAGCGGTTCACCTTGGTGGGATCTTTCTCGATGTGGTTTTCCTCTAGCATCAGACAGTGGAAGGTTAAGAGACCTTCCTCTTCTAGAGAGCGTATCTCGCGCAGTTGACTTTCCGTGAGACGCAGCGCTATCCACACTTGAACGTCGCGGAGGACATTAGTGTTAAGCATGAGCCTGAGCATCCTGAGTGCCGCTGGGGCTGTTCCTGCCAGCTTGCCCTGCAGCGAGTTGCCCGAAATAATAATGACTCGCTGCCTATCCCATAGATGCACCGACAGTTGCTGTCTTACCTCCAACGTTGAACCTTCGCTAACAATCTCCGGATGCTCACCGAGAGAAAGCTTGGCGATGAGCGCGTTGAAGATAGCTAGCGCTCCGCTGCCTTCAATGTCAATTACTTGTAGCATGATTGTCCTTTCCTTGTTGTCACTTCACCACCTTCGAGGCCAGAGGAGACCTTCGTTAGTGCGTCCGGTTAACTCCTGACGCAGCGATAGTGGGTAGGTCGCTTCGCGAAACTCCCACAGCACACGCCAGGCTACACCTTGTGGCACAGCCTTCTGCATCTTGAGGATCTCGTCGTGCTGCCGGTCAATGTAGAAACCAGGATAACGCTTACCACGATGCCATTTTTTGTAAGCGCACAGCGTCGTCTCCACATTCCAGGCATTCACTCGATCGTTGGGCCAGGTTTGTTTCATAGTGGCGATCAACTCGTCGTAGTTGACTCCCAGTTCCTGGTACTCTTCATCGGTCAAGGGTCGGTCACCATAGTCGTTGCCTCGCAACAGGTGATCCTTGCCAAACGCAAAGCACAGCCCATTGCGGGAGGACTGTGCCTCGCGCAGCGGCAAGCCTGTGGGCTCCAGCGGTAGACCGGTCATTACATGCACTGCTTCCAGTAACAGGAACATTCTAAACCTGCCAAAGTAGGGCACTGCACTGAAGAACTCGTAGCAGAAGTCATAGGACTCGGTCGGAGTGCAGTCTGCCCTTAGACCAGCTACTACCTCCCAGACTTGTTGTTGCAGATGAGTAGCATCTGGGCCACCTTCTAACTGTAACAGGTGACGGTAGCCAGCCACGACCTCCACGAACTGATTGCGCGAGCGTATCCAGCGGCAGTCGGTCTGGAAGTACAGTTGCTGCCGGTGCGCCTGCCACCAGCGCTCCATACGCCCCAAGTCCACTCCGGCTAAGTCTGGGAACTCGTTGTACATATAGTAGACCGTGGAGCCGCAGTAGCAGGTAGCATATAGAAAGGCTAGCCAGTAGCGTTGCTCCATGTTCAGCTCGAAGCGATCGCAGACGTACCGCAACATCGGATAGGAGGGATCGATGTCTTGCGCATCGTAGCTTACCTTGTGATATTGCAGGTATTCTTCGAGTCGCCCATTCACCACATTCACCACAACGGCACCTCCTTGCCCACAGGCACTTCTTGCGGGGCTATCCAGGCATCGATGCTGTCTCTAGTAATCTCGCAGGCTCTTGCAAAGATATCTTTAGTGGAGGCAAATATCTTCGCGTCGTGCAGAGAGCCATACCACAACGGACGTCGCTCATTACGCAACGCATAGCCGTAACCATGCGAGGAGAAGAAGCCAGCAAAGGACACTTTAGGATCTTGCAGTAGAGTGTCCAGTGGCTTTCCCGTGAGGTACTTGTGCAGCGCAATGTACCCATCGTTGTCGTGGGGATAATACTGCTCGAACTCGACTTCATATTCTAGTTGCGTGGTCATGCGAATCACGCCATTAAACATCAGCAGATGACCTTGCCATTCTAGTGGCTGGTTATTCTCAAGTAGCTGCCAGTCCCCACTCGTGTCGTAGCGAGCATGCCCCAGGAACAGCAGTGGCTGCCCAAGATAGTAGAGCAGCTCGAGCTCGAATAAAGCCAGTATGTCGTGTTCGCTGTGACTTCGTATAAAGTGCGAGTCCCTACCAGGCAGACCCCAAACCGCGCCAAACGCATGCAGTCCGCGCACAGTGGACTCGTGGTAGAGCTGTCGCAAGAAGTCAAGGTGCCTATTGGTGAGACACTGGGTGGTTAACGCAGTAAGACCACACATGGCTAACCTCCTGCAGCGAGATGCCGCTCTTCCCACACCACGCGAGTGGCCGCACCATCACAGGCAGTACAGTACACCTTGTACGAGACGCCACTAATCACGCGAGTGCCTGTTTGACCCTTACCGCCACAGTTGAGACAGTTGCCGTCTTCATCCCAATTGGGTGCCGCAGGTGCCGCAGGGGGCTTCACCTTCACCTTGGCGACAGGTGTGGCAGGCTCGGACAGTTGCTCTGCGCCAGCGATCAGCGTTAGGCCAGTGAGGTCGGTCTCCTGCACTACTTCGCCAGCCAGCGTGAGCTGACCGGGCAGCGGGATGCTCTCGAACGCTCCGGTTGACTGCTTCACTACCAGGGGCTCCTGTGCCACTAGATACTTCTCCCACTGGGGCATATACTTCATGCCCTCCACCGAGGCGAAGCGCGTGCCCTCCGGCACGGTCTTGCGCTCGCTAAGGGTCAGCACCGTGAGCATCTTCTGGAACGCAGCAGCATCCGGTGCGGTGATCATCACCACGAACGACTGCGGTGCCTGATCGGGCTGATAGGTAGGCGTATCGGGCAGCGAGGCAGGATCAAAGATGGCCGTCTTGGGCAGTTGCCCAACCGGAGCGACTCCTGGTTCAACAGACGGCGCACCACCACCTGCGGCAATCGTAGCTCCAGCGCTGATGCCCAGTCCCGTGCTGCCTTGCGCAAAGTCATCTGCCTCAAAACCCAACAGCTCCATTTGCTGACCAGCTGCGGCACTTTTGAGAGCACGTTGCAGTCGAGTGATGTCGTAGTCGCGTAAGTCAAGCGCAGCCACGCCGGAACGGTTATGCAGTAGAGCATACTGATAGGCTTGTTCGCGTGACTCGAATTGGTCGTGATCCTCGCAAGGCACAAGCCAGTCGCCCAGGACGTCGTCCAGCACGATGTTAGTAGGAGGTGCCGGCACATTAGGGTCTTGCTGAGCCCAGAGATCCTTCAGTCGCTTCAAGTTGCCCAGGCGACCGTGGCCAGACATAACCAGCGTGAACTTACTGCACACTCCCACCCGATCGTTAAAGCCAAAGGTATTCATCGAGTAAGTGAGCATCACGTCTTGGTGCAGCTTGGGGTTGTCTTCCCACAACCAGCGCAACAAAGTCTCCAACGGAATCAGTTTGGGTTCCACTTTATTCTCCTTGAGGGGGCTACCACAACGATAGCCCGAGTTTGATAAGGTGATTGACGCACCAGTTGGGATCGTCGTTCAGTTGAGAGCGTTCTTTCTCTATCGCGTCGAGCACACAACGCAGACCTGTTAAGCGTCTGCCTTGTTGCATGAGCAGACCGACACGCTCGATAGCTTCCTTGCGCACTAGGCCACCCTTCACTAGCAATTCATAGGCTTCGGTTTCTTTAAGCGTAACCTTGGCGTGTGCCGTGAGGAATGGCTCAAGATTCATTGTAGAGGCAGCAGCTAGATGCGGTGTCATCCCGAACATGCCCACACGTCCTTCGAGCAAGTCGAGCAGGTCGCTAGTGAGTGCCTCGCCTGTGAGTTTGTCGCCTACCACCATCCAGGGTCCGCCGAAGAGCTGCACGGTGGGCAGCATGCGTGAAGTGACTACACCTGCCTCGCTGTTGAGAACGAGCAGACCTCTGAGAAAGTCGAAGTCGCCCTCCGCTGCCTTCACCGCGAAGGCTAACTTGGGATGAAACATTACTGCCAGGAGTAGATCGTCCTGCACTAAACAGGGCTCGCTCCATTGCCAGCCAGCTTGCTCTAGTAACGTCAAGCAATAAAGCCACTGCTCGTTAGAGGTGGTGCTGGCGACTGACTTCGCTGCCGCGATGCGCTTGGCAACGTAGTAGTGAGCATTGCCCGAGAACAAGCTGCTCACTTTGCGATGAACGATCAGCTTGGCCTCGTACGGTGAGAGCTCTTCTGTATACTGTTGCAGAATGAGAGCAAGCGTGCCGGCACGCAGTCCTCGCAGGAAGCCAAGCTCACTGCCCAGGCCTAGAATCTTGCACAACTGATCGAAGGCAGTATAGCCCAGCGCCAATTCCACCGAGAGACCTTCTGCAGCTAACATCAGTTCTCCAAACGACTCCGACCAACCTACTTTGTGGAGACGGAGACGCGACTCGTTCTCGCCACGCTTAGCTGTTTCTAGTTCAGACAGCGCCAGGGCAGCGTGAGGATACTGTCTTACTTCCGACTGTTCACTCCAAAAACTCATGCTTCCTCCTCACTACTTAGTTCACTGAGATCCACCGCTGCGTTGAGCAGCCACTGCGCTGTACGCCCATCGCCGGTCACTTCGATTGCCTCGCCCAGCACGTCCTTGGCTCTATAGAGAATGCCACGTGTAAAGCCCTGTGGCTCACCTAGCTCGATCAGGTGAGCCAACCGAATGCCCTTGCCTTCTTTCTCTAGCTGCTGCACTACCCAGTCGGCACAGCGCTCGGCTTTAGAGCGTTTCTTCGCAGGTGGGACATACTCCGTGTAGACGATACCCAGTGGATTGCCTTGCTTATTGAAGGTAATGGCAAAGTTCATAGGGTCGGCTCGCTCAGAAAGATTAGCTTTGATCACGCGCACGTTGCGGTGCTCTCCATTGCTCTCCACAGCGATGATGCTGCGCGCAAAAGCACTAAAGGCACTGCTACCACGCACGCGCTCCATGCTCACCTCGATCGTCTCACCAGGTGAGCGCTTGCGCAGGTGATGCACAGCCACCACAGGAATCCTACGGTCGCGCGCCAAGCGCGCAAAGAAGTCCAGCATGGGCCGGACTTCTTCTATCTTGTTCTCGCCTCCACTGTGCGCTCCGCCCAGCGAGTCCACTACCAGCAGTGCAGGTTTTAGTTCCTCTGTGGCTTGCACAATGCGCTCTCGATGTGCTTCCACTACGAGATCGGGCTGTCCCAGTAGATCGTCTCCAAACCCCGGCATGTACAGTAAGTCACCAGGGATATTCATGGACTCCGCTCGGTTGGTCACTAATTGTTGTGACGACTCTGTCTCGATCCACACCGCGCAGGGGTTCTCTAACCGCAGGGGTTTGCTCGTCAGTGGCCAGGGGTCTTGCAGAATGACGTGCTTGACCCAATCCAGCGCTAGGAAGGACTTGCTGCTCCCTGGCTCTCCAACCAGCAACGTTACAAACCCGATAGGTATCCACTTTTCCCACAGCCACTTGACAGAGCCCAGGAGCAGGCGCAGTTCGCTGGCTGTAGGCCACTTACCCTGGCGTTGCACCTCGATATGGATACCCTTGGCAACCTCTTCCACCACACGCCACAGCTCGTCGAATGCCGCAATATCCTTGGGCATCCTTACAACCACCAGAGAGGAGTTACCTTGTTCGTACTTGCAGAAAGGCAACAGTGTATTAAGGTAGCTACCCTGCTGAGACTGCGCCACAGCGGCAGACAGTTTACTGGCAGGGGTCGTCTTCATGGTGGTCACTCGGTGCTGTCGCTATATAGCGATTGGACTTGCTTCCATACTTCTGCTGCACCTAGTTGCACGAGCTGCTCTGCCAAGCGCGCCATGCCTGCGGCGAAGTCCAGTTCATACAGTCGCCGCAACAACTCCGGTGCCGCTATACCGTAAACCTCCTTGGCCTTGATGATTACCTCAGTGGAGGTCTCTGGCAACTTCTCGCGCTTGGCAGCGAGCAACTCCTCTTCATGCAACTTGGCTAACTTGTCGTTCTCCTCCTGCGACTCCCTAGCACGGTCGTCGTCATAGTAGAGATCAAGCGCAATGCCCAGGCGTAACCCACAACGCTTGAGGGCATCGCTGAGGGCTGACTTAAGGGCATCGCCAAACTCGTTCTCAGGATACCAGACAGACGAGCCAAACTCTTGTTTGACAATGGTCGTGATGACCTCTAGCGACTTAGGGTCTCGCACACGCACAGTGAGTTTAGCCATCACCGTTACAGAGTAGCTAATCACCGTCTTGTTCTGAACTTTGGTCTCGGCTATCTGCAGGTGAAAGACGTTACCTGCAAACACAGGCAACGGCTCCAGATCCCAGTCCCCTCCGAAGGCTCTGTTGAGGATGAACTCCACGTAGCCGTGCGTCACATAGCGCAGTGCCTTGCCCTTTGGGCCAGGTCGTACACGAATGGCGTGCTTGGGAGTCGTACTCCAAAGGTTCTCCAGTTGCTGCTGTGAGATAACCGCAGCACCTAGCCTTTTGCCGTGTGCTAGCTGCTGTATCTGTGCAGTCAGAGCTTGCTCTTCTAGCTCACTGCTCTCTTCGAGCAACGCACCTTGTTCGTCGATCACTTCTTTCTTCTTCATAGGTCAACCTCGCTCTCTACCTTCAGGATGCCCTGCTCGCTACCGCCCATAAGGAAGTCGCGTGGAGCAACAGCCTTCTTGGGAGACCAGGGTGGTGGCAAGCCTTCTGCCTCCATCTCCGGGAATAGCGTGATCCAGGATAACGCTTCGGCCAGGGTGCCGGTGGCGGAATGATCGCGCGAGCCACACCAGTCAAGCAGGGCACGTGCCATCTTAGCGCCGACCCCTGGCAGTCCCATCAAGAACTCCACTCTTTCCTGCACTAGCGTATCGTCGGGGTAGAAGTCGAGCAGAGGTTTGTGTCGTTTAGCGGCAGGGTGATACTGCGCATGGGAGGGTTTACTGGCGAACTTGATCAGCTCGTCGATCGTGCGAGCATAGTGACCAGGCGGACATTGCTCCAACAAGGCACCTGCAAACACCACCGAGCGCATCGCTGCCCTCACGGCTGAACCATGCCAGCCGCTGGGCCTACCATCGAGCAGCAACAGATCGTCGTCATTGAACACCAGCTTGCCTGTGACCACCACCGCCGACCACGCTTTAGACTTCACCATACCATCCACCTGACGTGCTAGGCGACCATCGGCTATCGAGGCAGCAAAGTCCTGTGGCGTCTTGCGCTCCACGCGCAGAATGCCGTTGTTGCCGAGACTAACCGCTACATCGGCTACGGGCAGCTGCGTCTTGACGACATTAGCTGCGCCAAAGTAGCCAGCCAGTTGATCATACACCTCCGGCGCGGTGGCTACTTCATTAGTGTCTATCAGCAAGAGAGCCATGGCTAGACTCCTGTAGCAGGAGTCTCACGAGGTGGCTCTTCTCTAGAAAGATGCTTAGCGAGGTCAGTAGCGATAGTCACGCTGGGCTCGTCCTTTATCTCCACAAAGCGGGGAACGCCAGCTTTGTTGGAGCGAGCGATCCTTAGAATGATATCGCTGAATACCTTATGGTCAATGACTAGCGCACTAGCCAGGTTATCCAGGCACCAACTCTTGGCCAGTTCTTGGCCGTAGTGGACTTTCTGGCTAACGCGGATATCCACACCAGGGAAGGGATGCTTGCTGTATTCCGGCAAAGTGTTGTACTCTTCGAGGACTTCCGTTACGATGATGAAGCGAATTTGCTTCAGTAGAGCATCTTGATAGGTGAGACGATCTTCGATCTCCTGCGCGGCTGCGTATTGTGGGGTGGCTCGCAAGGCAGTATAAGCTGCATCTAACTGGTCTTGCATCTTGGCTCGCTCAATACGGGCATCGTGCAGGTGTTGCAACTCATCTAGTACAGACATGAGAGGAACTCCTTTGTGAAGTTGAGAGATACACTCAGGGTGGTAGTGAGCCACCCTGAGTTATAACTGTGCAACGTAGGAACTATTCTTCGGAGGGCGCAGGGATCTTGCTGAAACCCTTAGCCTTGCGTCCGGCAGACTCCTTGCCCTTGCCTGCTGCCTTTTTGCGAGCAGGCTCACGCACCACAGCGCCAGCCTTCTTGCTGATCACGCTGCCAACACGCGCCAGGGCACGCTGCGCAGCGGCGGACTCTTCCTTGCTGCCGAGCGCCTTGCCCTCCACTGTGCCGTTGCGTTTATACTCGCTGGACAGCTCCTTGAAGTACTTCTCCAGGGCTGTCCACAGTTGCTTCTTGAAGCGTGGTACTTGAGACATCTGTCGTTTCCTTTCTGTTTGGGGTAGCTGGTTGAACGAGGCAGGTGGATGACCACCCACCTCGAAAGTGCCTTCGTCACAACAGCCGCATTCTAGCCATTCCTGCTTCGTGGTCGCATGATGTTCAGCCTCCACGTGATTGCAGGTAAGGCAATAGCGTGGTGGGCTGTCCATTTTACAACTGCGCCAGGGCTAACAACTTGTCGGCGTCGTGGTTGCCGAAGGGTGGTTGGGCCAGCAGCTTGCGGACTTCATCGACGTCCCCCACCGCGCTGAGCAAACCGCGCACTTGATCGACTAAAGCGGTCAGCTCGGCGTCGGCGTGGTTGCCACCTGCGCCACTAAAACGCAGCTCGCGTGCTGCGGCACACTCGGCAGCATTGGCATACACAGCCACCACCTTGGGAACGCCAAAGATCTTGCCCTTGTCGTTAGCCTTGCCGTTGATATTGGGAGTGTCTTCTACGGCCACATAGGGACGACCCTTAGCCGCAGCAATCCACTTTGGGCCAAGCACACTGATCAAGCCAGGCTCCACGATTTCCGACCAGTCGCTCTGTGCCCTGCTGCTCGACTTGCGCACCGGCACAGCGCGCTCGTACGAAAAGTTGAGGGCTGGGTTGAACTCGGCGATGTCCACGCGGAACTTGATCTCTGTATACTCGCCTTCTTTTACCTTGTCCCCTGGTTTCATCGGACGGGAAAGCTTGGGGGACTTGCCAGTCGTCGGATCCTTCTTGCCCCAGGACACGATATACGGCAGCACCGTCAGACGGCCGAAATTAACGTTGACGAAGCCTGCCTCGGGAGCATTGGCAACGGCATCGTCCAGAGCATCTTCGCTGAACTCGAATACTTCTTCCTTCTCTTCATCTGTAGCCATGGTAGTATGTTCTCCTAGTGCAAGTGTGAGGTAATCAGAAAATGCGACGAATAGGTGGGCGGTAGTCATTTAGGACTTCAGCTCGG
>OBNI01000044.1_pt1 | contig 83671 bp, 79 predicted proteins | sample 1670211 | NCBI WGS metagenome assembly OBNI01 (sample SAMEA104232309, study PRJEB22302) | sediment metagenome | biome: forest; feature: aquifer; material: sediment | place: USA | collected 2011-08-07 | depth 0.01 m | reverse complement strand
CTGTCTAACCTCTAGTTTGAGGCTCACAGGTGTCTACTGGGGCCGGGGCGATTCACCCTCAAACAGTGAAACGCCAGTGTTTGACCCTCGCGTTCCACTCTCTGAGGGTGAAGCGCCACTGTTTGAGGGTGAAGCGTGACCTGCTGACAGTGGCTGCCCGCGAATCAAGAATCCAACTTTCGCCGCTGCCCCCCTCGCTATAATCCATTCCGCTGCCGCACCAACGGCAGCCGGGTTTGGCGACCTGCATAAAGTTCTTAGAGAGGCTATCGCGCAAGCGATGGTCCGCTTCTGCTCGCTTGTGTCTATGGCGGGCCGGGCGGGGAGACCTTCGGGTCTGCCGGTCGTTCTCTAAGGGCCGGTTCGCCAGCCCCGCCGTCAGGCCCGCCACCCCTCGTCTGGCGACGAATGGCGTGCCTCCACTGCAACTTAGAGAGGCCGACATGCCACCTGTCGAAAGCGGGCACCGCCCCGCATCGTACCCATCTCCACCCGCATCACCCAGTCCACCGCCCACGTCCTCCGACACAGGCAGGCTCACCAAAAACCGCACCTACCTGAACGGCGCAATCGCAGCGCAGGCGTATCTCAAGCGCACACGCACCGCCATGCGTACACACGGCCAATGCCGCCCGGGCATGCTGCGCGAGCAGCTTCAGCATCTGTCCGCGCACGCATTCCCGCCGGCTTTTATCAAAGGCTTTGTGGACGCGATTGACGCGTACGTATCGATGTCGCTCGGGGGCCGCGATGTCGATCCGCAGACGTGGGACGTATTAGCCGCCATAGAGCGGCGGGGCTACAGCCAATAACAACAGATTGACGCATTCCCGTGACGGGCGGGAATGCCTGTGTAGGGTCGGAGTTGCAGTTGCAGTTGCAGTTGCAGTTGCAGTTGCAGTTGCAGTGGCGCGTTGGCTGCTGGAGCTGCCCGCTTGCGGCCAGAAGGCGACATTCACCGGACATTCCCGCCCCAAGCGCGGCGGTGCTTTCCCGCTCCGGTTAAGCTGGGAATTCCCCATTTTTTGCAGAACGTTGCGCCGCTATAATCGGCTACCCTCGTAGTCCACTTTTCCATGTCCTTCGCCCGCCGCCTTTTCGTATGGCTTGCGCTCCTCGGTATGGTGCTGCATGCGCCATTGCCGGCGATGCCGCATGGGCAACAGGTGGAATGGCTGGCCAGCCAGACCATTTGTAGTGCGAGTGGCATGCACAGCGAGGGGATGACCACGCAGTCATCCGGCAATCAAGACGACTCCGGCGCCGGCCACAGCGACATGCTGTGCTGCCTGGTTTGCGCGGACCTCGCTTCCAATCACGCGGCACCTCCGGCCGCTTGGGCTTTCGTTGAGCAACGCGGCTTGCATTTTGCCGTGCCACCGCTTCCTCCGTCGGGCTTCTACCGACATCCTGGCAGGTTACTGGCGGCCGCCCGGGCACCGCCGGTGGCGTAGCGCACGTCGTCTATATGACCCATGGCGCGCTGCCTGCGCACCATTACGCCAACGGCGGAGACTCCGCCCGTGCCTTGCCAGGACTTTCATGAATCCGATTCTTCGCGCCGGAGCCGCCGGCGCAGCCTTGTTGTCCCCTGCGTTTGCTTTTGCCTGCGCCACCTGCGGCTGTTCGCTGAGCACCGATGCCGCCATGGGCTACTCCGCCATCCCCGGCTGGCGCATCAGCCTTGATTACACGTACATCCCGCAGAACCAGTTGCGTCACGGCACACGCTCGGTCACGCCGGCGGAGGCCGCGAGCATCAATGCCGCCGGAGGCAACCAGGAGGTGGAGCGCCAGACCATCAACCGCTACACCAACCTGAGCATCTACTACAGCCCGAACAGCAGTTGGAGCTTCGGCGCAATCGTGCCTTACGTCAACCGCAGCCACACGACATACGGCTCAGCCACGCCCGACCAACTCACCCCGGACAACGTAAGCGGCGCCACGGCCAGCGGCCTGGGCGACATTAAGCTCATCGCCAACTACCAAGGTTTCCTGCCGACGCACAATCTGGGCGTTCAATTGGGCGTGAAGCTGCCGACCGGCCGCTACGGCGGCCAGGACGTGAACACCGGCGCCACGGTGGGGCGCAATCCGGTGTTCTTCAACAGCGGCCCCAACGCAGCGGGTGGGCAGGCGCTCGATACCAGCCTGCAACCAGGTACCGGCAGCACCGACTTGATTCTCGGCGCCTACTACTACCAACCCGTCAGCCAGGATTTCGATGCCTTCATCAACGGTCAATTCCAAGCGGCCGTGACCCACAGGCTGCGTGATGCCGGCGCCGACTTCCGGCCAGGTAATGCCGCGACAATGAGCTTCGGCCTGCGCTACGAGGCCAATCCGCACATCGTGCCGCAGTTGCAGTTCAACGTGACGCGCAAGGGGGCTGACAAGGGGGCGCTGGCTGACACCACCAATACGGCCGGCACGGTGGTTTATCTGTCGCCGGGCGTGACGGTCAGTGTGGCGCACAACCTGCAGGTCTATGCTTTCCTGCAGAAAGCGCTGTACAGCAACCTGCAGGGCTATCAACTCTTCCCGCGCTGGTCGGGCACAGTCGGAGCGAGCTATGCGTTCTGATGCGGACATGAACCCGATGCAAGGGCCCGGGCCGAGGCGCGCCTGGCTGCGTGCCGCAGGCGCGCTTGCCATGGGAGCCGGGCTGGGCGGCCGACAGGCGGCGGCGCACGCGGCCACTCTGGAGGTTGGGCGCCCCGCACCACCCCTCGTCCTGCACACTCTGGACGGGCGCAGCATTGCGACCGATGATCTGCGCGGTCAGGTGGTAATCCTGACGTTCTGGGCGACGTGGTGCGGTCCTTGCCGCACGGAGCTTCCGCTGCTATCAGCCTACGCCGCACGCCATGCCGACAAGGGCTTGCGCGTACTGGGCTTCAGCCTGGACGAGCCAGCGGAGCTGCCGGCCGTGCGCGAAGTAGCGGCCAAGCTGAGCTTTCCGGTAGGCCTGCTCGGCAGCGCTTACGCGGGCGGCTACGGCCGCATCTGGCGCCTGCCCGTCAACTTCACGGTCGACCGCAAAGGCCTGCTGGCCGACAACGGCTGGGACTCGCGCGAGCCCGCCTGGACGGCCGAGCGCCTGGAGCGCGTTGTCACACCTTTGTTGCGTTGAGGGTGGGCGGGCGATTGAGTAGCGTTCGCGCCGAGCTACTCGCCGTCACCGGGTAGTGTCGCGTCGGTGATTTGGTAATGGACATTCGACGATAGGGAGCGACAGGTGGCCTTGGGTCGGTAGCGGGCGTCGACCGATAGAGTTTCGGCTGGCTGCTACCGGCCAAGAGCAGCCATTCGGTACCGGCCATGAGGTGACATTCAACTATGCCATCCCCCAGTTTTCGTCTTACAGCAATGTATGCCGAGGGCGAAATGCAGTCCGTCGCTCGGCGTTATGTTCCAGCTTGCGTTGTGGAGGCGCTTCACCTTGAGCCGACCGCGCCATGGTTCTTGGTAAAAACAAAGACAGATATGGAGCGTGACCTGCTGAGAATGACTGAAACGCTCCTGAGCGAGTTCCAGGCAGTGTTTCGGGCATGCGGGTGCCCTGATGACATCGTCCGACGGCTCGCGTTTACGTTCCAGTCACTTGAGACCGTAGAGCGAGACTATGGGGGCAACTGGTATTGGGCGTTGAAGTAGTCAACGTTTTGCCCAACACACCTACCCTCGAAACCTCCCGCCGCCCCTCAGCCCCTCAGCCAAACTTGCGCGCCGCATCGCGCGCCAGGCCAGAACCGATCCCGCCGAACAGGTCGCCCTCGACGCGCCGCGCCGACGGCAGCACTTGCGCCAGTTGCTCGCGCAGCAACGGCACCCCGCTGGAGCCGCCGGCAAAAAGAATGGTATCGACCTTTTCCGCTGCAACGCCCGCCGTCTTCAGCATCGCCTGCACCGTCGAGACCGTCTTGCCGACCAGCTTCCCAATCGACTGGTCGAAATCCTCGCGCGTGACGGGCTGCTTCAACTCGGGCGCGATGCGGTGCAGGTCGATCTCCGCCACCGGGGCGTCCGACAGCGCGATCTTCGCGGCTTCCACCTGAATAGCGAGCCAGTGGCCGGCGCGCTCGCGGATCAGGCGGATGAGGCGGTCGAGTTTTTCGGTGTCGGCGACATCTCGGTAGTTGTCCATCACCACCGTCCACGCCTTGCGCGTGTACACGTGGTTGATCGTGTGCCAGCTCGCCAGGTCGAAATACTGGCCGGACGGCATGGCCTTGCCGTTGCGCAGCGTGCTGTTCAGGCCCAGCAGCGGCATCACGCTGGCCAGGCTGAGGGCGCGGTCGAAGTCGGTGCCACCAATGTGGACGCCGCCGTTGGCGAGGATGTCGTCGCGGCGGTCAAGGCGTTTCGCGCGGTCGGGCGACAGGCGCACGAGCGAGAAGTCCGACGTACCGCCGCCAATGTCCGCCACGAGCACAAGTTCTTCACCGCTGATGCCGGCTTCGTAGTCGAACGCGGCGGCGATGGGCTCGTACTGGAAGGCGATCTCGTCAAAGCCGGCGTCGCGCGCGATGTCCGCCAGCGTGTCTTCGGCAAGCTGATCGGCCTTGGGGTCTTCGTCGATGAAGAACACCGGGCGGCCCAGCACGGCGCGGCGGAATTCATGGCCGGCGGCATGCTCGGCGCGCCGCTTGAGTTCGCCAATGAAATGCGCCAGCAGCTTGCGGAAGGGCATGGCCTGGCCCATGACCTCGGTGCTGTCGTCCATCATCGATGTGCCGAGCAGGCTCTTGAGCGAGCGCATCAAGCGGCCCTCGTAGCCGGCAAGATAGTCGGCCAGCGCGGCCCGCCCGTAGCTGACCGTCGGGTCTTCGGCATGAAAGAAGATGACGGAAGGCAGGGTCGCCTTGCCGTCTTCGAGCGGCAGCAGGGTGGGTGCGTCCGGTCTCAGCCAGCCGACGGTGGAGTTGGACGTGCCGAAATCGACGCCGCAGGCGTTTGACATCATAGGATTTGGGGCTTCTGGAGTGCAGCTGGAGGCATGCGCCTGCACGGGTGTCAGGAACAGGCGCCACCGGCGAAGGGCCGCTATTGTAGTGGCTTTGTGCGACGGATCTGCACGACGGTGGATGCCTTGGTTGCCACGCCTATTTGGGCTTCCAGGATGGGCTGTTTCATGCGGCTAACGTTGCAGACCAAAACACAACGCAACACGCCCACCGCGTGCAAAAGACACGGGCGGGCGCATTGCTGGTTGTCCAATGAACAGTGAAGGCGGCGAAGGCGGTGAAACAACCCGCCCACCCAATTACTTCAAGCGCGCCTTCAGCTCTTCACTGGCTTGATGCAGCGCTGCACGCGTTGCAGGCACGCCGGCCAGCGCATTGAGCAAGCCGAAGTCGTGGATCATGCCGTTGTAGCGCGTGGCGGTCACATCCACACCCGCTGCGTCGAGCTTGCGTGCGTAGGCTTCGCCTTCATCGCGCAAGACATCCTTCTCGGCCGTGATCACCAGTGCCGGCGGCAGCCCCTTCAACTGAGCGGGCGTGGCCAGCAGCGGCGATGCGTAGATCTGCTGACGCTGTGCCGGATCAGTCGTGTAGGCGTTCCAGAACCACTGCATCATCGGCTTGGTCAGGAAGTGCCCCTGCGCAAACTCGTCGTACGACGCGTTCTCGAAGCTGGCATTCGTGACCGGTCAGAACAGGACTTGGGGGAAGGGCGTGCGGGTCAGACCAGGCTCAGGCGTACGTCGATGTTGCCGCGCGTTGCATTGGAGTACGGGCAGACGATGTGCGCGCGGTCGATGAGCGTTTGCGCTTCGGCCGGGTCCATGCCGGGCAGGCTGATCTTCAGGTCGACTTCAATGCCAAAGCCGTTCGGAATGACGCCGATGCCAACGGTGCCCTGTACGGACACATCTGCCGGCACGCGGATCTTGTCGCGCGCGCCCACAAACTTGATGGCGCCCAGGAAACACGCGCTGTAGCCGGCAGCAAACAGCTGTTCGGGGTTGGTGCCTTCGCCGCCGGCACCGCCGAGTTCGGTCGGCGTGGTCAGGCGCACGTCGAGCCGGCCATCGTCGGTGATGGCGCGACCATCGCGGCCGCCGGTGGCGCGAGCATTGGCACGGTAGAGGACGTTTTCGATCGACATGGTGGTTCTCCTGTGAGAGGGGTGGTGGTACGCGCATCGGCTGTCGAGGCCGCTCCGCATTGCTTACTATTAAATAGCGCGCTACTTAATCGATTTAAAAAACGGACGCGATCAGGCGCCCGTCGGCGATACGTATGTGCTCAGGCGGCGTTCTTGAAGAGCCGCCCCCGCAATGCATTCAACTGTGTGCGCAGTTCTTCCAGCTCGCCGGGCGCGCACTCTATGGCCGCAGCCATGCATGCCGGCACTTTCTCGGCCCGCTTCTCCAGCGCCTTGCCTGCCGCCGTGAGCGAGATGATCACCCGCCGCTCGTCCTCAGCCGAGCGCTGCCGCTCGATCAGCCCCGCCGCCTCCAGCCGCTTCAACAGCGGGGTGAGCGTGGCGGAGTCGAGGAACAGGCGCTCGCCAATCTCCGACACCGTTTGGGCGTCCTGCTCCCACAGCACCAGCATGACGAGGTATTGCGAATACGTCAGGTCCAGCGCCTTGAGCAGTGGCCGGTACGCCTTGTTGATCCCGATCATGGTCGAGTACAGCGCAAAGCAAAGCTGCTCGTCCAGGGCGAGGTCACGGCGTGCGGAGGAAGGCTTGCGTGTGTTCATGGAGGAGAATATATATAGTGTGCTATTGAATTGCAAGCTAATTTTTTTGATGGGCTGTTCGGTGCGGGCGAGGCGTGATCAACGCACGCAAAAGCGGGCCGCTAGAATGGGCCGCACACACGTTGCCAGCACTCCGAGAACTCAGCGGTTTCCTAGTCTCCAATTCTGGATATGGGCGGGTCATGACCACATTGATTCTTATCGCACTGTTTCTGGTTGCCCTGCTATGGGCAGCGTTCCCTGGAACGAAGTTGCCTGCACCGTTCAGTGGCCGCAGCTGTCAGGGGAAAAACTGGCGCAGAGCTTTCCCGTCAGCCTCAAAGCTGGAGATTCGAGAATTTCTGCTGCTGTTTGTCGGCGCGTTTGCGTTGCGCGACGGGGAGAAGCTGATGCTCAGCCCGGATGATGAAGTTCTGGCGATATATCGGGCCTTATATCCACGGCAATGGACTCCAGACGCGCTTGAACTAGAAACCCTGGCAAAGGATGTTGAGAAGCGGTATGGGCTGGAGTTGTGCCATGTCTGGAACGAAAGGCTAAGCCTCGGTCAGCTGTTCGCACACGCCCAGCAGCACGCCCGCGGAATGCCGGTCGGCCACACAAATTTCTCCTGACCAGTAACCCTCATATGGAAGAGCAACCATGAAGCGCCGCTACGTGACAGCCGACGTGTTCACCGACATCCCGCTCCAGGGCAATCCAGTCGCGGTGGTGCTGGATTGCGAAGGCTTGTCGACCGAGCAGATGCAATCCATCGCAGCTGAATTTGGTTACACCGAAACGACGTTTGTCTTTCCGCCCCGAGACCCATCGCATACCGCATGGGTACGGATATTCACGCCGTCGCGAGAGATTCCGTTTGCCGGCCATCCCAACATCGGAACGGCTTTTGTGCTGGCCACGAAGGCCGCAGAAGCAGGCGAGCCGTTACCGGACACCCTGGTCTTTGATGAAGCGGCAGGCGTGGTGCCGGTTCGGCAGCTCATGGAAGGCACCACCGTTGTCGGCGGTGAACTCGTTGCGCCGGAGCAGCTGTCGCTGCGCTCTGAAGTTGCCGCCGAAAGCGTTGCCGCCTGCCTCTCGCTTGATGCCAAAGACATTCAAGTTGACGTCCACCGGCCGATCGTCGCATCGGTGGGGCTGCCCTTCCTCATTGTTGAGCTGCGCTCGCGGGATGCCCTGCGCCGCTGCGTACCGAACCCGGTTGCGTACAAGGCCACCTTGCCGCTCGATGGCGCCGTCTCTATCTACGCGTACACGCGGGACGTCGGAGACGACGGCATTCAGGCGGGGTGTGATTTGCAATCGCGGATGTTTACACCGCGCATGACAGAGGACCCCGCAACGGGCAGCGCAACGTGCGCCACGGTTGCGCTCCTGGCTGCAACGCGCTCGGTGCCCGAATTGACGTTGCGCGCGCGGCAAGGCGTCGACATGGGGCGCCCCAGCACACTCGTCGCATCTTGCGAGAAGACAGGCGACACATCGACAGTTCGCGTCGGCGGAAAATGCGTAGCCGTCATGGAAGGTACATTCTGGCTGCCGGTGTTGCACTGACTCGCCTGCGGCCACCGTTGAGTACCGGCCAGAAGCGGACGTTGCCTCGCTGGAAGAGGAACACCAATACCCCGCAATCCGCTGTTGGCAAGCCATTGCGCCGCTTGTGGCGCCAAATGGATCGCTGACGTGTGCGCGGGTTCATGTCGCCACCAATGAAGACAAGGAGAACCGCATGATCAAAGTGACCGTGATGTACCCCTACGCCGAAGGCGCACGCTTCGACCACGACTATTACCGCGAACGCCACATGCCGCTGGCGAAGGCGCGACTTGGCAATGCCTGTGCGTATTACACCGTCGATAAAGGCCTGGCCGGCGGAGCACCCGGCACGCCACCTGCCTACGTGGCGATGTGCGCGTTCATCTGTGAATCGGCCGATGCGTTCCAGGCGGCCATGAAGCAGCACGGCGCGGAGATCCTGGCCGATATCGTCAACTACACCGACATTGCACCGGTGCTTCAGATTAGCGAGGTCGTCGTCGAGCGCTCGGATCGTTGAGTCCGGCGGGCCGCCAGCGAGATCGTGTATCCGGCGGGGCGGCACCGTGATTTACGGGCGGGTCGCCGGCAAGCCGGAAGCCGCCCTGGGCCGCCCTAGGCCGCGCCCTCCTGCGGCTTAGAGTGGACCGAGCCGTCTTTGCTCGGCGGGCTGGGACAGGGACCGGTCGCTCAATCAACGCCATGCCATTCCGGTTAGCGAGGTGGCAGCTTGGCTCACTGCAAACCTCACGTCGCGCCGCAGCGCGTAAAGCAGGCGCGGTCGCGCTTTGCGGCGCTTCGACCTATAGCGACCTGAGCCAGGCCACCGATTGCGCCAGCGCACCCTTGCCGGCGTCGGTGTCCAACCGGAACTGATATTCGTGCCCGAGCGGGGGCTGGTAGTCCTTCGGGAAGAAGAGGCTCGTTACATTCACTCCCTGCGCCTGCAGCGCGGCTGCGAGGGCCACCGACTGCGGCCCAAGCGGATCGGCATTGCCCGCACTCACAAACGCGCGAGGAAAGCTGCGGGAGATGTAAGGGGTGATCGACATGGTGTCGAACCCCGGCACCTGATGCCAATCTCGCTTGCCGCTGTACGCCCACGCGGTCGCCTTGACGAACCAGGCACCCAAGCCGCCGCTTTGGCCCATCTGCGTGATGTCGTACACGCCGCAATAGAGCAAGACGCCGGCGATCTGATTTGCCAATGGCTCGGGTGAGATTCGCAGCGCTTGCGCATAGCGCTCGTTCGTCACCAAGGCCGCCGTCTGCGCCGCGATTTGCGCCCCCGCACTGTCGCCCGCCAAGACCATCTTGTTTGCATTGATCTTCAATTGCGAAGCCTGCGCGGACAGGAACGCAAGCGCCCTGTTGGCCTGCCGGATGGGCGTGGGATAGGTCGCCTCGGGCGCGATGGTGTAGTCCACATTGACGACCGTAAAGCCGTTGCCTGCAAGGATCTTCAGATAGTTGGCGAGATCGGCCCGGCGTCCGGAAACAAATCCGCCGCCATGAAACCACACGACGACAGGACCGTCCGGGGTGGCCGCCTTGCCGCGATAGATGTCCAGGCGCCCATCCGGATCGCTGGGGTCGTAGACCAGGCCGGTTTGCACAGCCACATCGTCGGGAACAAACGGCTCCAATGCGTTGGATGCCTGCGCGGCGCCGTGATCGAAGATGGCGCGGATGACCAACACGCTGGGCCATGGCGATGCAAGGACAGCGATCACCACAATCATCAACAGAAGCAGGGCAGAAAGGACAAGGCGTTTCATGGCCATAGCGCAAATCCTCCCGGGTGAGTCGTATTGACCTTTTTGCGGCTGGTCGATGGTGGCAGTTCGCGCGATTCTAGCTTCCCATCGCCGGCGGGTGGTTGGAGTCCATGGCGTGACCGCCTTGCCGGGAGCGAGCCAGCGTGCCTCATAGGGTGAGAGCGTCGTCGCTGTCGCGGTATGTGCGTGAGTGTCGACAAACGTAGCCGCTTCACGGCTGAAACATTCCATTTGGCATGCCTGACCGGACGATCCCTTGTCCGGGCAGGTTTGCTTCCCTCAATTCAGTGACTTGCCTGTTTCAGCCATGACACAAAAATGCGTGCTGCAGGGGTGCATGGTCTCTCCTGACGGGTGATTTTCTAGACAAATCAGGCGGTTAGTCGTCATGGCATGGATGTCGCTCTAGGGCCCCCGGGGAGGAGCGAGCCATGCCGACAATCACCTCACAGCGCCATGCTTGGCGTTGGGCGACCTTTTGCGCGATAGAGCCGACCGCACTGGCTGCGTGTCTGGCGATGGCGCTTGCTTTGGCGCCGGCACATGCCGACGAGGGCGACATCATCGTGCAGCGCGATGTCACCCCGCGCGTCGCCTATCGGGGCGTTCAGACCGATGCACTGCCCATCCGCACGGCGGTGAGCCCGTTTCCTACGCAGGCGTTCAATCAATCCGTCGGGTCGGTCATGTCGGTGCTGTCTGACGGCGAACTCGGCGCATCGCGCGCCGCTTCCGGCAACGCAGCGACAGGCCTGCAGCGCGCCCTGACGTCATCCACGGGAACCGGATTGCAACCCACCGCGGGCGGGCTTTCCGTCGGTAATGCCGTGAGCGGCGCTGCCGTTGGCGGCGTAGGCGGGCAAGTGGTGCAGGCCACGGCGGGCATTGCGTCGCAGATCAGCGGCGCACTGGCGCCGCTCTCGCGTGGCGGGCAGCCGTGAAGTCTCTAACGTGGCACTTCGTAGTGGCGGTGCTCAGCGCCGTGCCGGCTGGCGCGGCGTGGGCCCAAAGTGCGCCGGTGTCCGCCGTAGTGGAGGGCGATGCCGCTGCAAACACGGCCGGGCGCGTGGCCGTCAATCAGGCCTCGGGGGCGGGCAACGTGCAGGCCAACGTGGCCGCCGTGTCGACCGATGAGGCCCGCGTCGTGTCATCGCAGTTTGTCGGGCGGGTACGGTCGGGCGTATCGGCATCGAGCCGGCTGGCGGGCGCGTCTTTCAATGGTGCGGCGGGTCTGGTGTCGATCAATCAGGCCAGCGGTGCCGGCAACGCACAGGTCAACGTCGCGGTGATCGCCCCCACTGCGTCGGTTGTGCAACAGCAATCCCATCACATCGAGCCACTTGCCGACAGTGCCCTGTCGGGCGTGGCTTCACAGTCTCGTCGTCAGGATGCCGCGCCCGCGGCGGAGGGCAGGCAAGACGCGTCGATTGCATCGACGGCGTTGCGCAATACCTCCGGCGTTGTGCAGGTCAACCAGACGGCAGGAACGGGGAATGTCGTATCCAACGTCTTTGTGCTCCGTCCCCCGGCGGGCACTCTTTTTTAACAGCAACAGAAGGAAGGGAGATCACCATGAAAGCCAAACTGACTGCCATTGCTGTACTCGCCCTGCTGGCTGCAGGTGCAGCCCACGCTCAGGGACGAGACGACGGTCCGCGCTCCTCCGGGGCGGTTATCAGCAACGTGACCGAAATCAGCAATGACATCCACGTGCAGGGCTACGGCCTCGCGCTGGGTTTTGTGCCGTTCAGCTCGGAATCGTCGGCGGTTGTCGATTCCACGCAATCCAGCAACAACAACTCGGTCGACCTGCGGCGTGGCAGCAATACGGCGACGGTTGATGGACAGGCGCTCAAGGGCGCGCAGGGCGCAGTCGGGGTGAACGTGACGTCCGGCGCTGGCAATGTGCAGTCCAACGACGTTGCGCTGGCGGCCGTGGATGCCGGCAAGGTGTTCGCTTCGGCCCAGGTGTTCAACAACCAGGCGGACCCGGGTGAGTCGCTGTCCATCGGCAATGCTCTCAACAAGGCATCGCTGGGCGGTAGCGCTCTGAACGGCGCCAAGGGCACCATCGGCGTGAACATCGCTGCTGGCGCGGGTGAGCTGCAAGAGAACGGTATGGCTGCATCGACCAACACCTCGGGTCGTATCGCCAAGGCCACCGACTACAACAAGCAGTCGGCTGACAACAACTCGCTGCGCCTGAATGGTTGCGATCCGACCAATGTTGCATCGCTGAACGGCACTGCACTGATGAACGCGATGGGCAACATCGGCGTCAACATCGCGGCTGGCGCGGGCAACCTGCAGCACAACGGCCTGGCAATCGCCACGGCCAAGGCCGCCAACTAAGGCTGGCGTCCAAACTCCCGGCCGCTGCTCCGGCGGTCGGGTGTCCGTTCCCCAAGGGGGGGATTCATGCGACTGAACCGTCAATCGGTGGGCAGGATGGTGTTGTGTCTCTTCTGCGCAGGCGGCTTGTGGGCAACGCAGGCCAGTGCCCAGGAGGGCGCGATTGCGTTGCGCGCCGACAGCGAAATGCCACTGAACAAGCCGGTCAAGAGCATGGCGGAGCTGCGCTATCGCAGTGTGATGCGACAGCAGCAGGATTTCAGTTGCGGGGCGGCTGCGGTTGGCACGTTGCTGCGCTACGGCTATGGCTTGGACATCGATGAGCGCCGCGTCATTGCCGACATGATGAAAGTGAGCGACCCGAAGCAGGTCGCCGAGCAAGGGTTCTCCATGCTCGATATGCGCAACTATGTGCAGACACTCGGCTTTAGGGGCCGTGGCTACCGTGTGGACATGGCGGCATTGCGCGATCTGGCGATCCCGGTGATCGTCTTGTTGAGCTTGAACGGGTACCAACATTTCGTGGTCGTCAAGCGCGCGGCCCAGGGCAGGGTGTTTATCGCCGACCCTGCACTGGGCAATCGCATCATGCAGGAGTGGGAATTTGCGCCTGCGTGGAATGGCCTCGTATTTGCAATCGTCGGCGACGTGTCGGTCCAGGCCGATTCCGGATTGCTGCAGACGAATGCTCCCAGCTTGCGTGCGCGTGAGAACGCCGCGTTCTCGGGAGGGATGCTGCCGATCCAGATGGAATTTGGACCTGCCCGGTGGGACCTGTTCTGATGAAAACCAAGACACTCGCATGGATGCTGCCGCTCGCGTATGCCGGCTGGTGTGCCGGAGCCAGCGCCGGGCCGCTCCCTGATCCTTCCGCGCCGGCCGAAGCGCACGACAGTGCCGTGCTGTTTCATTCCGGCACCGCAGTCGAGCTGGCCGATGACGGTGAGCTGGCCCAGCAGCGCGGCAAATACCTCGGCGCCAGCATCGTCAGCGGATTCATGATTGAAATGGCCTCGCAATGGCGCAACGAAGCAGGGCAGGCAGCGGCCGAAGCGCGGCTGCTCGCCACCAACCTGCGCACCAGTACCGCCAGCGTCGCAGTGAGCACACTGGCGTCGGTGCAGATGGGCATAGGGGCTCTGGCGGGCGCCACACCCGGGGCGGCAGCCTCCGGCGGGGCCGGTGTACAGGTCAACGGTGTCGGCCAGGTGACACAGGTGGCTGGCAACAACAATCTGGCGAGTAACACCACATCGATCTCGATGCAGTCCGCTCCATTGCCTACACTGCCTTCGGGCAGCGCGTTGGCAACGGCGGCGCAGAACGGATTCACCGCCCAGGCCCAGGCGGGCGCGGGCGGCGTGCAGGTTGCCATCACCAGCCCGATGGGCGTCGTCTCGCAGTCGGTGACGCCCAATCTGGCCGGGGCGGCGGGGAGCGTGATGCAGGTGGCGCAAATGGCGGGCAATGCGCAGTTGATTGCCAACCAGTTGTCGATCCAACTGCAGATGCAGACGATGTCGCGTCAGCAGCTGGCTCAGATCGGCGTGGCGCAGGCATTGCAGGCGGTGGCGGGTTTACGCCGCTAGACGTGCCGATGCAGAATTTCCTATAACGACGCAATAGAAGAACACACAGGCAGGCAGTGAGAGGCGGCGCTCGGCAATAGGGCCGGTGCGCTGAAATGGAGGCTCTTTAGCCTCCGCCTTGCTTTCCGGGGGGAAACATGGGACACCGACGCACGGCAGTGGCGTGGGCAGTGGCATGTTGGTCGTTGCTTCCTGCGGCGGCCGAAGCGCAATCGGCGCCGTCTGCCGAAGACTCCTTTGACGCGCGCCTGGCGCGTCTGCAGCGCATCATCGAGCGGCAGCAGAAGATCATTGATGCATTGGAAGAGCGCGTCGGCGACCTGGAACTCGTGCGCGTGCGCGGGCGTGGCGTCGGTGCCAGCAACGCACAGGCATCCGCTGCGGGCGCAACCACGGCAACACAATCGCCGTCGTCTGCGCTGGTCGCCCAATCCGGCAACACGGCGCCAGCGTCGGAAAGCACAACCGCCGCGCGCCCCGACCCCAACGACAAGCCCCGCATCCAGAGCAAGGACCTCGTCTTCCAATCCGAGCACGCGCCGCTGTTTGAGCGACGTTTCACAATCGATACCGGCATCAGCTACAGCTACTACGACCGCCGCAACCTCGCGCTGTCGGGCTTTCTGGCGCTGGATGCGATCTTTCTCGGGCAGATCAACCTGGTCCAGACCAAGGCCAATGTCACGACCTTCGACGTCACCGGCCGCTATGGCTTCAGCGATCGGCTGAGCGCGGATTTCACAGTGCCGGCCGTGTATCGCTCCAGCACGTTCTTCAGCGGCGGTGCGGGTGGGGCATCGAGCACCGTCAGCGAGGCAGACAAGACGTCCGCGGGCTTGGGCGATGTGAGTGCCGGCATCTACTATCAGCTCGTCAAGGAGTCAGCGGATTTGCCGGACATTGTCGGCAGCTTTCGCGTGCGTGTACCGACCGGGCGTTCACCGTTCGGCATCAAGCTGATCCATGCCGACAGCAATAACAACAACCTGATCATCGACCAGCAACTGCCGACCGGCAACGGTGTATGGAGCGGCACGCTGGGCATGTCTTTCCTGAAGACGTACGACCCGGTGGTGTTGTTTGCCAATGCCAGCTACACATACTACGTGCCGCGCTCGTTTGCTGACATCTCCTCGACCGAAGGCGTGGTGCAGCCGGGCAAGGTCAAGCTGGGCGATACCATCACCCTGGGCGGAGGCCTTGCATTGGCGCTGAACGACCGCACGGCGCTGACGATGGCTTACAGCACCGCATTCTCCGGCAACACGCGCATCACCCCAGAGGGCGGCGCCGAACAGTCGGTGGTGGGCAGCAAAACCAACGTAGGCACGATGACGTTCGGCATCAGCCATGTGCTGACCAAGAACTTGTCGATCAGCGCCACGCTGGCCATGGGCCTGACGCCGGACGCGCCGAACTACGTCTTTACGCTTCGCTTCCCGTACACGTGGTAGCGCAGGGGTCGTGGCGCCCGGCAGACGGCAAGGCGTGGCGTAGGTGGAGCGAACGGCAACGCAACGAACGCGCCTGAGCGCGGGATGTTCTGCCCTGGATCGAGAGGTGCGCGTGCAAAGCCACAGGCTAGTCGGCGTCCCGGCGCGCGGATCCCGGTGTAACGCGTTTTTGACGATCGACCGCATTCAACGCCCGCAGCACGGAGCGTCCGGTATCGGTCAGCCGCGCACGGCGGCGGTGCCCTTCGGCGGAGCGTTCGAGCATGACCAGTTGCCGCTCCAGCAACGCGTCCAATTCAGCGCGGTTCATGTCGACCTGCTCGGGTGACTGGCAGATCAACATCAGCGTGGCAAATTCGTGTGCACTCAGCATCTTTGTCTCCTAGTAACAAACAACCGTAACCAGGGGGCACGGTGCCAAATGCAGGCGCGCAAGGAGCGCGCCCGCCTGCAAGGCAAAACGACGGCCGGTGATGGGCTCAGCCGGCCTGGACTTCAATACGCCGCGGCTTCGCTTCATCGCGGCGCGGGATCGTCAGCTTGAGAACCCCGTCGCGCAGTTGAGCGTCGATGCGCGATGCGTCAAAGTCCGGGCTCAGCACAAAGGTGCGCGAGAAATGCGGGTGTCGGACTTCGCCATGCTGCAGCCGCAGACCCTGCGGCGTAGGCACCATCAGCTCGGCATCGACCGTGAGGGTGCCATCCTGTACGCGAACATCGAGCTTCTCGCGCGGCACGCCCGGCAGGTCGGCAAACAGCGTGATGCCCTGGCGGTTTTCGAAGATGTCAACAGGCGGTGCCAGATGCGTCTGCCGTGCGGCGGGCTGTTCGCCTGGCTGCTTTGCAACCGCGGTCTTACCCGGCTGCGCCTGGGTCGCCAATTGTGTGGTGTCGTTCATGATGTGCTCCTTGATGCTTGCGCAAGCTGTGGCTCAGCCTTGCACTGTGATCTGACGCGGCTTCGATGCCTCCGACTTGCCGACGCTGATGGTCAGGCAGCCGTTGACGTACCGTGCATTGACCTTGTCGGGGTCGACATCCTGTGGCAACTCAATCACGCGACGGAACGCGCCGGTGAAACGCTCGTCGGCATACACGCGCGTGTCGTCGGTCATCTCGAAATCCGGGCGCTTGCGCTCGCCGCTGATCGTCAGCAGCCCCTTGTCGATCGAGACGTCGATTTGCGCGGGGTCGAGCCCCGGGGCGAATGCGACGATCTCGACCGAGTCATCGGTGCTGCCAATGTTGACGGGTGGAAAGGTGCCCAGGCGTGTGGCGCGCAGGCTGGCGGGTGCACCCGCAAAGAGAGTGGCCATCTGCCGTTGCAGGCGATCAAATTCGCCCAGCAGATCGGTGCCAAAAAACAGATCGCTCATGGCTGGCTCCTGAAGGGCCCGCACGGAGACTGAACCGAACTACGCGCTCCAGTTCATCCGTCCGTGGCGGGCCACTGACAAATAAATCGAAACACGCAGCGCGAGAACCGCGACTGCATTGACGACTCCTAAAATAAGGAGCCAAGCGGAAATTTCAAGAGGCCATTCGATACGTCATTCGGAGGTTTCATGGACCTTTTCAACGCAGTGCACGAACAGATGGATGCGGTGCGGTTGCCGTTGGTCGCGGTCACCGTGACAGCGGCCCGCCGACCGAATACGCCGCTCGTGGCGATCCTGCATTGGCATGGATTTCGCCGCGCCAGCCCGCTCGTGTTGCCGGGAGTCGACATTCCACCGCGCTCCGTCCCGGGCTCGGCCATTCAGCTAACGCACGCCTGGCAGAGCGTCGAAGCCGTTGACGAGGCGCTGCTCGACGCCGCCTGGCAGCTCGGCGCATGGGATCTTGAGCGCGTCGAGCGACGCGGTTGCAACGTGGTGGGCGCATCCGCAGGTGAAGCGCTGGCATGCCGCCAGGCATTCGGCGATTACGAAGGTGCCTCGGCGGACGAGGCACTCATCGATGGCGCCCCCGATCGTGCCCAGCTGATGCAGATTGCCGCGAACGAAGGCTACCTGCGCTGGCTGTTCCGGCCCGTCAAGGGTGGCGTGTGGCAGGCGCTTGAGGAGCCGGACGATACGCTCGGCCCGGATGGCGGACGCGAGCCGCCCTGTCCTGTCCTTCCAATCCCCCGCCAAGTACCGCGCCACCGGCCGGTCCGCAGCCGAACGGTCTACCGCCTGGGAGCCGTCCGGCGCATCCTGTTGCCGTGAAACATTTTGTTACAAACTCGCCGTTTTTTCACCTCTTGAACTCGCGGCGGTGCGCTTCTATTTTGCAATCCGCCAAGTATTCGGCACGGCTTGCTCGCCCTGCCTGGCGCCCTGCTTGAATGGCGCGCAAGCCGGATTCCCTTTTTTGGTGATCTATCGCTCAGGAGATGGAAATGAAGATTCGTCCCCTCTACGACCGGGTTATCGTCAAGCGAATCGAACAGCAACGGACGACGGCCTCGGGCATCGTGATTCCTGATTCCGCCGCAGAAAAGCCCGAGCAGGGTGAAGTCATCGCGGTCGGCACGGGCCGCCTGCTTCAGGACGGCACGCAGCGCGAACTCCAATTGAAGGTCGGTGACCAGGTGCTGTTCGGCAAGTACGCCGGGCAGACCGTCAAGGTCGATGGCGAGGAACTCCTCGTCATGCGTGAAGAAGACGTCATGGGCGTCATCGAAACCCACGCCGAGGCGGTTGCCAAGGCCGCCTGAAGCCTCGAGCCGCTCGCGGACACTGCCGGACAGGACACCGCAAATAGGCCGGTTGTTCGCGACGTGTTGAGTCAACGACTTATCCGGAGCAACAAACATGAGTGCAAAAGACGTCAAGTTCCACGACAGCGCGCGCGTCCGTATCGTCAAGGGCGTGAATGTTCTTGCCGATGCCGTGAAGGTGACGCTCGGGCCCAAGGGCCGCAACGTGGTCATCGAGCGCAGCTTTGGCGCCCCGACCATCACCAAGGACGGCGTGTCGGTCGCCAAGGAAATCGAGCTGAAGGACCGCTTCGAAAACATGGGCGCGCAGATGGTCAAGCAGGTCGCGTCCAAGACCGCGGACATTGCCGGTGACGGCACCACCACGGCCACCGTGCTGGCCCAGGCCATCGTGCAGGAAGGCATGAAGCACGTGGCGGCCGGCATGAACCCGATGGATCTCAAGCGCGGTATCGACAAGGCCGTGGCCGCCGTGCTTGATGAGCTTCGCAATCTGTCGAAGCCGATTTCGACCAACCGCGAAATCGCCCAGGTGGGCTCCATTTCGGCCAACTCGGACGAAGCCATCGGCAAGATCATCGCCGAGGCCATGGAGAAGGTCGGCAAGGAAGGCGTCATTACAGTCGAGGACGGCAAGTCGCTCGACAACGAGCTGGACGTGGTCGAAGGGATGCAGTTCGACCGCGGCTATGTCAGCCCGTATTTCATCAACGACCCCGAAAAGCAGGCGGCCTATCTGGACGACGCGCTGATCCTGCTGCACGACAAGAAGATCTCGAATATCCGCGACCTCCTGCCGATCCTGGAAGCGGCATCGAAGGCCGGTAAGCCGCTGCTGATCGTGGCGGAGGATGTCGAGAGCGAAGCCCTGGCCACCCTGGTCGTCAATGCAATGCGCGGCATCCTGAAGGTCGCCGCCGTCAAGGCGCCCGGATTTGGCGACCGCCGCAAGGCCATGCTCGAAGACATCGCCGTGCTCACCGGCGCAACCGTCATCTCTGAGGAAACCGGCAAGCAGCTCCAGAAGGCTACGTTGGAGGACCTCGGCCGGGCCAAGCGCGTGGAGGTCCGCAAGGACGACACCATCATCATCGACGGTGCCGGCGACCAGGTCAGCATCGATGCCCGCGTCAAGTCCATCCGCGTGCAGATCGACGAGGCCACAAGCGACTACGACCGCGAGAAGCTGCAGGAACGGGTGGCGAAGCTTGCCGGCGGCGTTGCGGTCATCAAGGTGGGCGCAGCCACCGAAGTCGAGATGAAGGAGAAGAAGGACCGTGTCGACGATGCCTTGCACGCCACCCGCGCGGCTGTGGAAGAGGGCATCGTTCCGGGCGGTGGCGTGGCCCTGCTGCGCGCCCGCTCTGCAGTGCTGAACCTGAAGGGCGCGAACAGCGATCAGGATGCCGGCATCCGCATCGTGCAGCACGCGCTGGAGGCACCGCTGCGCGCCATCGTCGCCAACGCTGGTGAAGAGCCGTCCGTCGTCATTGCGAAGGTCGCCGAAGGCAAGGGCAACTACGGCTACAACGCGGCCACCGGAGAGTACGGCGACCTCGTGGAAGCGGGTGTCGTCGACCCGACCAAGGTGACGCGCACCGCGTTGCAGAACGCCGCGTCTGTCGCCGGGCTAATCCTGACCACGGATGCGACCATTGCGGAGGCACCGAAGGAAGACAAGCCCGCGCAAGTGCCGGCGCCTGAGCTGGACTACTGAACCACGCAGTTGTGCTGCCATCGACCGGCCGGTTCGCCGGCCGGTGCAACTGCATTCCGGCGCCGCTAGTCCCCGTTGCGGTGCCGGCTTTTTGAGGTTCGATCACGCCCATGAAGCTGCAACTCACCATTGACGCGAAGCACCTGGACGTTGAGATCGATGACGTCGTTGCCGGCCTGTTGGCTGCACGCCTCAGCCTGCCTGAAGGTGCCGACCACCGCGATGCGATCGCGCGGCATCTCAGCGAGGTCAGCGCTCCGTGGGTGCTGGACGAAGGGCACATGCGCAAACGCGTGCTACGTCGTCTCATTCTCGAGATCGCGGACCCGACGCTGTTGATGCGTCATCTCATGATGGATTAGCGCTCGACTTACCAACTCCGGCCCGGAAGACGCCACGCCTGCCAACGAGGCCATGTAGAGCGCGAGAACGCCGCTGCACGCCCAACCATGACGGCCATCCTGGCCCCGTATCGACCCAGCTCAAAAGGGGATAGGGGCGCGCGCATGTGCTGCCCGGTCGATATTTTCAGGCTTGGCTCGTTCCGAGCGTCTTGGCCATACAGAGCAAAGGCTTGCCAGAACCCACGTCCACGACACCGCTCCAGCCCAGAGACGCCCCTATTGCCCGCCTATCCGGCACAGGGTAAAAATCGGTCTATTGCACCCCAATCTCGACTGGGAGTCGCGCATCCATGGACCAACCCGCCAAGCTCAATGCCGATTCCCTGGGTATCGTTGAATCGGTGATCATGGGCATCGCCGGTACTGCCCCGGCCTACAGCATCGAGATCACGACTTCCACCATCATCGGGACGGCCGGCACGCAGTCGCCGGCCAGCATCCTGGTGTGCGGGCTCATCATGTTTGGCATCGCGTACGCGTTCATCAACATGAACCGTGCCCTGGCGAGTGCCGGCACCTCGTATTCGTGGGTGAGCATGGTATTCGGGCGCGCGCTCGGCTTCTTTGCTGGGTGGGCCCTGCTGGTGCTGTGCTGTGTGTTCATGGTGTCCGCCATGATTCCGGCGGCAAATGCCACGCTGCTCATCTTTGATCGGCCCATGATGAACAACGTGCACTACGTGACGTTGATCGCGGCGGCATGGCTCACGTTTGTCAGCGTGGTAGTCGTCAAGGGCATCAAGCTCACCAGCTACGTGCAGGTGCTGATGACGATTGTCGAGGGTGTCATCCTGCTGGGGATCATCGTCGCGAGTTTCATGGTGTTTCCGCGTACGCCGCAGCACCCGTTCTCGTGGGTCTGGTTCTGGCCTTTCGCGTTCACACCCAAGCTGTTTGCCAACGGCGCGTTGGTGGCGATCTTCTTCTTTTACGGCTGGGACGTGACGATGAACCTCAGCGAAGAGACGCGCGACGCGAACCGTACGCCCGGCCGTGCCGCGTTCTGGTCGATGGTGTTCTTGATGGTGTTCTTCCTTGTCTTCATCGTCATCACGCAGCTTGCGCTGTCCGATGCCGAGATCCAGCACTACAACACGAACATCATCTTCGCCATTGCAGAGAAGCTGTTTGGGCCGACCTGGGGCTACGTCGCGATCGTCGCGGTCTTGCTGAGCACGGTGGGCACGGTCGAAACCCAGATGCTGCAGTTCACGCGCACGCTCTTTGCCAAGAGCCGCGACGGCGCACTGCACGCACGCTATGCGCGCCTGCATCCGGTTTGGCGCACGCCGCACATCGCCATCTTCTTCATCTGGCTGACGGGGCTCGCACTGCTGTTCGTGTCGTCCTATCTGCCGACGATCAACGTCATCCTGCACGATTCGATTACCGCCATCGGCTTCCAGATCTGCTTCTACCTGGGGCTCACGGGGCTGGCCTGCGGCTGGTACTACCGCAAGGTGCTGACGCAGGGGCCATGGGTCGCCATCACCCATGTCATCTGGCCGGTGGCTAGTGGGCTCTTCCTCTTCTTCATCGCGCTCTACAGCATCCCGACCTTCGACTGGGTCACCAATATGGTGGGCATGGGCGGCATCGCCATCGGTGTCATTCCGCTGCTGCTGAACCGTAAAAAGATCTGGTCGGCTCGCTCCGCCTGAGCCAGTCCGATGCACCCATTGCCATTCACCCGGCGCCAACCTGGGGCGCCGAATGCTGTCAGGCTGCACTGACAGCGCCTGCCGTATTGACCTACAGAAACAAGGGCGTGCCCGGACAACACAATGAGCGCCCGCTGATGGCGGCAGCCGGGCGTCACACCGATACTCAAGTCGGTGACATCCAGCTCTCGATAAAGGTCATTGCCATGGACGACTATTGCACGCTGTGCGGGCGGCGCGGGCATTCTGCGTCGCACTGCCCATGGGGTTCGTATATGCGAATCCGTCGCTATTCTCCGGTCGTGTTGAAGAACGATCGTTCATTGACGTTTCGAAAATTCCCCACCTGATGCGCCAAGCGCGTAACGTGGTGGGCTTTATATTCGGTCGCGCGGAAGACGCCTACTGACCGGATGGCACATCGAGGGCAATCGCTTTCCGCGGAATCGAAAGCTGGATACGGTAGCCGCCCTGTGCGAGTGGCCCCGCCGCGAAAGTCCCTCCCAGGCGGCGCACGCGCTCGCGGATGCCGGCGATCCCCGATGACGGCGGCCGCCCGGCTGCGGGTTTGGTGGAGTGCGTGACGACGGCGCCATCGTTGTGAATCGCCAGCTCGCAATTTGCCCGGTCGCATCGGAGATCGACCACGACTTTCGTTGCCGACGTCGCATGCCGGGCAACGTTGGTCAGACCTTCCTGCACGATCCTGAACAGCGCGGTGGAGGCGGCGTCATTGAACGCCACCGTATGCGTATTGCAGATCAGCGCGACCCGCAGGCCGGTATGTTGTCCGAAATCGGTGACGAGCCAGTCGAGCGCGGGCAGCAGCCCCAGGTCGTCGAGTATGGTCGGCCGCAGGCCCGCGGCAAGACGCCGGACCGACGCGAGCGCGTGGTCGATAGCATGGCTCATCGCCAGTGTTCTTTCGCGCGCGTATGCCAGGGCTTCCGGCGTGGTGCTGTCATCTGCAAGCAGGCCGGTGATGATCATCTTCAGCGCAGTCAATTGCTGCCCGAGGTCATCATGAAGCTCGCGTGCAATACGCTTCTTTTCTTCTTCGCGAGTGGCTTCGACCCGGGATGCCAGCTCGCTCGCGTACTCGAGCTGCTTGAGCCGCTCGCGCTCGGTCAGGTCCCGGGTGACCTTGGCAAAGCCGATCAGGTCGCCGTCTTCATCCCGCAGGGCAGTGATCACCACGTTGGCCCAGAAGCGCGAGCCGTCCTTGCGGATGCGCCATCCTTCGTCTTCCCAGCGGCCAAGGGCGGCCGCACGTTTGAGTTCTTCGCCCGGATAGTTCTGCGCAATTGCCTCGGCAGGATAGAAGACCGAAAAGTGCTGGCCGATGATTTCGTCGGCGTGATAGCCCTTGATGCGTTGGGCACCGGCATTCCAACTTGCGATGTGACCTGTGGGATCCAGGAGGAAGATTGCATAGTCCTGTATCGCGTCGACCAAGGTGCGATAACGCTCCTCCACGGGCACGTGGGCGATGGCTGCATCGCTTGCCGGTTTTCGCAATCTGTCTGCGTTGGTATCCATATCAAGCCCCGTCGCAGCGGGTTCGGGCGTCTAAGGCACGCCAGTTGGAAGCCGTTTTCCGAGCATCTACCCAAGAATATGCTGCTGGAGGATGGCAATCAAAGGCACCGACCTGGAAGCGCGCTTGCGCGCATGGACATGGTCGCGATTGCCGCTGTGGATATGTGGATAAGCGCGTGAAGAACTTCAGGGACAACTGTGTTGGCTGCCCGGGGTCAGGTTGTCCGCAGCACGGGCATAACTTTGATGGTTGCCGGGAGGGTGGGGCGTGCCCTGCACGAGTCATCCACGCAACGGCACATACTGTCCGACGGGTTGTGCAATTCGCAAGCCGTTGACGCAAAAGCGCTTTCTGCAGCTATCCACAGAAACGGTCCACCGTTATCTACTACTACTATTTTTATATACAGAAGAAATAAAGAAGACAGCAAAGACGGGCAGGGCAAACGCTCACGGGTGCTTGATGTTTGATGTGCGTTACGTGAGCGCGCCCAGCAGAAACGCGGCGATGCTGGCCGTGGTGAACGTGGTCAGCGCGCACATCGGCATGAACGGGTTGATCCAGGCCGTTGCAAGCCGGCGCGTGGTGCAGCGACGCCCAGCGTCAACAAGATCAGCAGCGCAATCGCACCGGCAAACGTCGCCTGCCGGCGTGTGTCCCGCTGAATCAGAAAACTTTCCATTCATCCCCGGAGTTCGAGACTGTGCGTGTCCGACCTGCCCGCGTGTCGGTGTGCCTACATCCTAGGGAGCGTCAGGCGGTGGGAAAAGCCTAGGCGATGACCCGGGCAAGGAGGAGATCGCTACGGCTGGCCTAAGTCGGGTGGCCTAGGCTTGCCCACAGGCCGGTTCCAAGGGAATTGAAGGGAATCTTTAGTAGTGTGGGTCCGGCATCTCACGGTTGTTGAATCACTCGGGCCCTGGACCGACGCTGTATGGAATCACTCAATCACACGCTGTTTCTTTGGATCAACGCACCGGCCGACGCACCGGCTGCCACCGTCCGGCTGGCGATGGCCTTTGCCGAATACGCGATCTGGCTGGTGCCGCTCACGCTCGTCGCCGGCTGGCTGTGGGGTGAGCCCACCACGCGCAGGCAGGCACTGCAGACCGGCGTGGCTGCAGCGCTGGCGTTGTCGATCAACGTCGGCTTCGGCCTTGCGTGGTATCACCCCAGGCCGTTTGCGATTGAACTGGGCACGAATCTGCTGCCGCACGCGCCGGATTCGTCGTTCCCCAGCGACCACCTGACCGCACTGTGGACCGTGGCATTCAGCCTGATGTGGAACGCACGCCTGCGGCGCGTGGGTGTGTTGCTGGCGCTATTGGGCGTGCCGATGGCGTGGGCGCGCATCTACCTGGGCGTGCACTATCCGTTCGACATGCTGGGCGCGGCGGCTGTGTCGGCCCTATGCGCATGGCTTTGCAGCGGGCGTGTGGCGCATACGCTGTCGGAGCCGCTGCACCGGCTGGGGCTGGCCTTGCATGGCGTGGTGCTGGCGCCCTGCGTGCGGCGCGGCTGGGTGCGCAAGTAAGCCCGCTCAGGCGTGACGGCGCCACGCCCGCCAGAACAGCACGAACGACAGCACCGTCGCCGCCACGTTGTAGAGCGTGGCCAGCGCGAACGCGTGGCCATAGTGCGCTGCGTGGGCGGCAGCGTCCGCCGACACTGCGCCCTCTGCCCCCTCCACCTGACCGAGCAGCGAGAACAGCAGCACGCCCACCACCGTCACGCCCACCGCATTGCCCACGGCCTGCATGGTCGTAACGGTACCGGCGCCCATGCCGGCCTGGGCTGTTTCCACGCCGCTCAGGATGGTGTTGAGCGACAGTGGAATGACCATGCCCTGCCCAAAGCCATTGAGCATCAGCGGCAGGATCAGCCAGGCGGTACCCGCGCCCAGCTGCGCCATGGTGGCCAGCACGACCATGCCGACGGCGAAGGTGGCCACCCCCAGCAGCAGGGCACGCTGCCCGATGCGCTCAGCCAGACGGGGCGCTGTCAGCGAGCCGGTAAAGAACGCGATGGCCGCGGGCGTAAACACCAACCCCGCTGCCAGCGCCGACAGGCCGCGCCCGAACTGCAGCAGGATCGTCAGCGCCAGGAAGTACGAACTGATGGCCGTGTAGAACAGGAAGATCGCCAGCACGCCCAGCACAAAGCTGCGGTTGCGGAACAGCGCCATCTCGATGATCGGGACGCGGCCCGCCGTCGACAGCGCTTGCTCCACCCGCACAAAGTGGCGGAACACCAGCAGCGAGGCCAGCGGCAGCACCCACGACCACCACGGCCAGCCGGATTCGCGGCCCTGCATGATGGGCACCAGCAGCATCGCCAGCGCCACCGCACCCGCCACGGCGCCATGCACGTCCAGCCGCGCCGCCACCGGCGCACGCGATTCCGCCACGAAGGCGCGGGCCGCCAGGAGCGCCACAATGCCGATCGGCACATTCACCAGGAACACCGCACGCCAGCCGGATACGTCGGCCGCCAGCGGATGCGCGATCAGCCAGCCGCCAATGATTTGCGAGACCGACGCCGCCACGCCCTGCACGGCGCCCATGGTGCCGAATGCGCGGCGTCGCGCATCGCCGTCAAACAGTACGCGCAGCGAGGCCATCACCTGGGGCATGAGGATGGCCGCGCCCAAGCCCTGGCCGACACGCATGGCGATCAGCATCCACGGCGTGGTGGCCAGCCCGCACAGCGCAGATGCGAGCGTGAACAGCGCCATGCCTGCCAGAAACATGCGCCTGCGCCCAAACAGGTCCCCCAGGCGGGCGCCGTTGAGCAGGAACACCGCATACGCCGCGCTGTAGCCGACCATCACGAGCTGGATCTCCGCAAAACTGGCATGCAGGCCGGCCCGGATATCCGGAATCGCCACATTGACGATGAACAGGTCGAGAATGGTGACGAAGTTGCCGGTCAGCAGCGCCGCCAGCGCCGGCCAATGTCGTTTGGCTGACGAGGCGACGCTACTAGCAGAAAGGGATTCTGTTGACATGGGGGATCTCGGTTCATTAATATACGGTCGTACGTATACTAGAGAGCGATTGGCCCACGTCAAGGGCCGATTGTGTTGACCCCACTCATCGATAGGGCATTGCCATGAACGAAACCGACGGCCGCCGCCAGCGCGGCGAACGTGCGCGCGCCCAGGTGCTCGAGCACGCCACCGCCATCGCTTCCACCGATGGGCTGGAGGGCCTGACCATCGGTCGTGTGGCCACGGATGCAGGCGTGGGCAAGGGCAACATCCAGGTGCTCTTCGGCGACAAGGAAACGCTGCAGCTCGCCACCCTCGACGCTGGGGTCGTGCATTACCGCGCGACGGTGGTCGAGCCCGCGCTGGCGCTGGAGAGCCCGCTTGCCCGCCTGCGGGCGCTGACCGACGGCTGGTTCGACTACGTGGCCAGCGGCGCATCGCCAGGCGGCTGCTTTGTGTGCGCGGCCAGCTACGAATACCGGGCCCGCCCGGGCGCGATCCAGGATCGTGTGCGCGGACACCGCGAGTCGGTGCGTGCGCGGTTTCGCGAGACGATCACCGCCGCACAGGCAGCCGGAGAATTGCGCGCCGATGTCGACGTCGATCAGCTCGTCTTCGAGATCGAATCGTTTCGCTCCAACGCAAACGTGGCGTTTCTGATGGGCGATATGGCGGTGTTCGAGCGCGCGCGCCGCAGCACGCAGGCGCGCATCGACGCGGCGCTGGCCTGAGCGCGGCTGACCAGCGGCCGACGCGCGCGCACAACGCTGGTACTCAGGTCAGTCCCTCTCCTTCACCTTTGGTTACACTTCAGCGGCATCGAGCGTGCGTGCCACTGCGCTCGAAGAAGGAAATGCCGATCTCAGAAAAGGTTGCCTTTGGGGGGAGCGCATGACGCTCAGAATGACCGCCTCTTTGTTAGGAGGCGCTTTGTGGCTTGCGGGCTGCGCACAGCCGTATGTAGAACCGCCCGCGGGTGCCCGGACCGTGCCGGTTGAGTTTATACGGCCCGCCAGCGGCGCGGCCGCCGCATTGCTGGTCTTCGACGACGCCCGCACATGCACGGGGCAACGCGTGGCAATTGCCACGAACCAGCCAGCGCGCTCCGTGCGTGTGCTGACCGACGTGCCGACGACCATGGCCGTGAACTTCGTGCGTCCGGCAGGGAACCTGACCTATTTCTGCTCGGTTGCGGTGAGTTTCGTTCCGCTGACGGGGCACCGTTACCAGTTGCGTTCGACTTACTCCGAAAGCGAGCGGGGCTGTCGGGCGGCACTCATCGAATCCAGCAATGGGCTGTCATGGCGCCCGGTGGCTGCGCGCTATCGGCAATGGGCAACGCAGTCTGCTTGCCAGCCCTTGACCGACGCTGATATCGCGCACATGCGTGATCGCACCCGTTCGGAAGATGGATCGACCACGCTGAGCGACCTCAAAGATTTGCTGTTGCCCCAATGAGGCGACCCGCCTGACTAACATGCATATCGTTCGACTGGTTTCATTGCTGGTTGCCGCGTTGGTCTGCGCCGGCGTTGCAGAGCGCGCGGTCGCGCTGGAGCCCGCAGCGGTCTTTGCCAAGGTTTCGCCCAGCGTCTGGGAGGTCCGCGTTGCGGGTTCGGACGGGCGGCCGCTGTCCATTGGCAGCGCAGTCGTTATCGCCGATGGTGTGGCGATCACGAACTGCCATGTGCTGCGCGGCGGCAAGCAAGTCTGGCTCAAACGCGGCAACGCAAGCTACGGTGCTCGTTTGCAGTATCCCGACGTGGAGCGCGACCTCTGTCAGCTCCGGGTCGCGGATTTCCACGCGCCTGCAGTGATGCTCTCTCCGGGGAGCGCACTCGTGACGGGGCAAAAAGTGTACGCGGTCGGCAATCCGCTGGGGCTGGAGCTGACGATCAGCGAGGGCCTGATCTCGTCCTTGCGTACCGATGACGAAGGACGTCTCAAGAGCATCCAGACGTCTGCCCCAATCTCACAAGGGTCCAGCGGGGGCGGCCTGTTCGATGCAGACGGCCGGTTGATTGGCATAACAGACCATCAGGTCGTGCTCACCATGGGGCAGAACCTGAACTTCGCGATTCCTGCGGACTGGATTGCCGATGTCCCTGCGCGCGGGCAGAAATCGCTAGCTCAGGCGACGGCTGCACCGGCCGCTTACGCATCGAGCGCGCAGGCGGCGCCACCACGCCGCTCCGGCGAACTCGGGCGAAACCAACAGGCCGGCTTCGATATGTATCTGAAGAAAACGTGGCCGAAGATTTTTGTCGCCTCCGACGGCGATCATTACTCCTGGGCCGTAGGCCAGAACGCGGAGTTTCGGGCGATGGCTTTCTGTACCGAGCGATGGATCAATTGCCGCGTCTACGCCCGAGACGACACCATCGTCGAGGCCAAGTGAGCGGGGTCGCTGCGCGGGAATGCTATTAATATGTCGGCCTCTGCGGCATCTTGGGGCGCTGCTCTTGTGCCGCAAGTAATCCCCGTCGAATAGGAACCTGCCAACATGAATTGGACCGCGACCCGGCCGATCCGCGTGATCGTGCTCGATGACCATGCGGTTGTCCGCCATGGTCTGGCTGCGCGCCTGAAACAGGAGACCGACATCGAGGTTTCCGGCATGTTCGCCTCGGGTCGCGAAATCGTGCAGGCACTCAAAGACAAAAGCCTTGAGGTGGATGTCCTGCTGATGGACTACTCGCTCGGACCCACCGAGATTGACGGGCTGAACCTGATCCGCCTGATCCGCGTGCGCTATCCGGACTTGAAGATCCTGGTGGCGTCGGCGCATCACAACATGGCGACGGTGGGCATGGTCATGCATGCCGGCGCACGCGGTTTTGTCGGCAAGGAAGAGGATCTGTCGGAATTGGTACGCGCCATCCGCACGGTGGCCGCGGGCGGCAAGCGCCTGAATGCCGCGCTGGCTGCCGAGATGGAGCGCGGTGCGCTTTCCGCCGATGCGCCCGCGCCCGTCACCAATGGCACCAAGCTGTCCGCCCTGATCGACCGCTCCGAACTCAGCCCGCGCGAGCGCGAGGTACTGCGCTGCTGCCTGGACGGCATGTCGGTCACGGACATTGCCGAGAAATTTGCGCGCAGCATCAAGACGATCAGCTCGCAAAAGCAATCGGCCTATCGCAAGCTGGGTATCCGCACCGATACCGAGCTGTTCAAGATCAAGCACGAGCTTGAGGGGCAGTGAGCGCTAAGCGGCACCCGCCCGAGCCCCGGCGTACCGCCAACGCTGACGGCTGAGACTGCCCACCCGAAAACGCCTGATCCGATCAGGCGTTGTGCAGCACGCGCAACAGCAGGTTTTCCAACTGCTTGACCTCGGTCTGCGAAAACCCGCGCAGCAGGTGGTTCAGCACGTCGATGATCAGCGGCCGGATCTCCGGATACAGCGCGCGGCCCTGCTCGGTGAGCGACACCACCACCGAGCGGCGGTCCGCATCGCTGGGGGCGCGCTTGACGATGTTCTTCTTCTCCAGCCGATCGATCAGCCGCGTCATCGCGCCCGGATCGTAGTGCAGCAGGCGCGAGAGTTCGGCCGGCGTGGTGGCCAGGTCTTCGGCCAGGTAGATGACGACCGTCCATTGCGCGGCTGTCAAGTCCAGCGATGCCAGGGCACTGTCGATATGCGTCACCAACGCGTGTCGGACCCGGTGCACGAGCCGACCGATGTTGGTATCGCGGTCCATAGTGTCAAGCTGGTAGGCGCCTTCACTGGTGCTGGTGTCGGCGGCCTCAGGTGTCTGTACGTCGATGCTCATGGTCGTGCTCCCCGTTCTGCCGGTGATCCGGCTTGTAAGGCGCGCCGCGTTCCCGTAACGCTGGGCGTACTTCATTGCACACTAATCGTCGCTTGCCCAGGCCGTCAAGCCGGGATCGATACCAACGCCGATCGTCAAATCTCGTTGGATACCGCTGCAAAACGATTGCGGCTGCCAAGGGGCGAGGCGGTTCGTATCATGGTTGAAACGTCGACGCCGTGACCAACTTGCACCATGTGGCGCGGCGTGCTCGTCCTCCTCCATTTTCCTTTTTTGAATGCCATGAACCTCCACCTTCAGAACAAGCTCGCTCTCGTGACCGGCTCGACCAAGGGCATCGGGCATGCCATTGCTGTAGCACTGGCCGCCGAAGGCGCCCGCGTGATCGTCAACGGCCGCACCGAAGCGTCCGTGGGCGACGCGATTGCACGCCTGCGCACCGAGGTGCCCGACGCCCAGGTCGAGGGCTTTGCCGGTGACCTGTCCAATCCGGCCCAGGTCGACGCGCTGCTCGGCCGCTTTCCCAAGGTCGACATCCTCATCAACAACCTCGGTATCTTCGACCCCAAGCCGTTCGAGGAAATCGACGACGCCGAGTGGCAGCACTTCTTCAACGTGAACGTGCTGAGCGGCGCGCGGCTGTCGCGCGCCTACCTGCCCGGTATGCGTGCACAGAACTGGGGACGCATCGTGTTCATCAGCAGCGAGAGCGGCGTGCAGATTCCGGTGGAGATGATCCACTACGGTGTCACGAAGACCGCGCTGCTGGGCCTCTCGCGTGGATTGGCCGAGCTGACGGCGGGCACGGCCATCACGGTGAATGCCGTGCTGCCGGGGCCGACGCGTTCCGAAGGCGTAGACGCGTTTGTCGAAAAACTCTCGGGCGGGCAGAGCTTCGAAGCGTTCGAGAAAACCTTCTTCGAGACGGCGCGGCCGACCTCGCTCATCAAGCGCTTTGCCACCACGCAGGAAGTCGCCAACCTGGTTGCCTACGTGGCCAGCCCGCTGTCGTCGGCCACCACAGGCGCTGCGCTGCGTGTGGACGGCGGCGTGGTGAAGTCGGCGTTCTAGAACGTCGGCCCTGACGAACGCACCATTCCGGCGCGCGGCCCCGGCTTTTACGCTGGCCGTGTCGCTGGTGCATGCCGACGGGACCCGCCGGCAGCGCGTCTGTTCGCCCGTATCGTTGAGAATGCAGACCAGGCAGACCGCGCGTGTCCTCGCCCGTGCGTCGGCGGCATTCCTTCCACATCTTCGGAGTGATTGCCATGTCCCACTGCAAAGTCTACGGAACCAAACCTGATAACGGCCCGGGTCAACTGGCGGCCCAGGCCGCACGCGATCGCGTCAACCAGGCGCATGCCACCTGGGCTGTCACGCTGGCCTACGACAGCGGCTCGACAACTGCTGTCTACACGTCGGCTGTCGCCAGCGTCGACGACCTGGAGAAGGCGTTCGAAGCGGAATTCCCGCAGTACACGGTGGTCGGTTACTGAGCCGGGTTCCCGCCATGTGCCCCCAAGGGGCATCGCGCCGGGCACGCCCCGGCCCACAAACATTGCAATCGGATGGCCGCCCGGCACAATGCATGTCGGACAGACTTTTCGAGGACCGGGATGCAGGACAGGCAGGCAAAGGGCAGCAAGTTATCGTGGCGGTGGCCGGTGTGGCTGGGTGTCGTGGCGTTGGCGCTCGGCGTTGCGACCGTTCGTGCACAGCAGCCGACGACGTCCGCTTCGGCAGAGCCGCAGATCGCCTTCTACTACGGCCGCGATGTCCCCGTCGCTGAACTGCAAGCCTTCGACTGGGTCGTGCTGGAGCCGGCCACGGCCGGCAGCTTCGATCCGAAGCAGCCATCGCCCACGCTCTGGTTCGCTCGCGTCGACCTGACGCAGCAGACCGACGCAATGCGCACAAGCGCCTGGCCTGCCAACGTGATCGACCAGGTCTTTGCGCCGCTGCTCGCGCAGGGCTACGCGGGCTTCCTGCTGGATGGGCTGGACGCGCTCCAGCGCGGCGCGCCCGATGCCGCCAATGCCGTTGCGGCACTGGTCCAGGCGTTGCATGCACGTGCACCGCAGACCAGGCTGCTGGCCGGCGGCACGGCGTGGCTTGAGACGCTCGCACCGCAGTTGTCCGGCGTGGTGACGGCCGGGCTGGTGCGCGAGCGCACCGGCGGGGAAGGCTTGCAAGAGGTGACCGATGCCGACCGCGCCGCACGCGTTGCCACGCTGCGCAAGATCGGTGCGCAGTACCGCATACCCGCCGTCGCACTCGATTACTGCCCCAACTACAACCGTACCTGTCTGCGTGAGACCGCCAATGTGGCGCGCGCTGCAGGCGTTACCAGCTACGCCACCACGCCCGGCGCCGACTTCATCGGCATCGGCCGGCTGGAAGTGATGCCGCGCCGTGTCCTGCTGGTCGAACCCCAGGAGCCCGGCACCAGCCGCAACACCGCGCCATCGGTGCTCTATCTGGCCATGCCCATCAACTATCTCGGCTATCGCACCGAATTTGCCGACGCCAACAAGCCGTTGCCGACCGTCACGCCCGACCGCTATGCCGGCGTCGTCACCTGGTTCGACGGCAACGCATCGCGACCGGGCACGTGGTCATCGTGGCTCAGGCGCACGATGGGCGCCGGTGTTCGCGTGGCGATGTTCAACCAGTTCGGGCTGAACATGGATGCCACCACGGCGCGGATGCTGGATCTACAGACCGTGCCCGGCACGCCGGCGGGGCCGCTTGACATCGTTTTGCGCGATCCCATGGTGGGCTTCGAGTTGCAGCCTCATCCCGACCGGCGCATGGCCGTGGGGGTGAAGGTCGACCCCAGCGTCGCGGGGGCGCAGTCGCTGCTGCGGCTCTCCGCCGGCAGTTACGCCTACGATGCGGCGGCCATCATGCCGTGGGGCGGTTATGTGCTGCAGCCGTTTGGCGTCTTCCGCATGCCCGATGTCGACCAGGCGCGCTGGGTGATCCAGCCGCTCGATTTTCTGCGCCGCGCGCTGCAACTGCCCGCCATGCCGGTGCCTGACACCACGACGGAAAACGGCCGCCGGCTGATGACCGTGCACATCGATGGCGACGGCTTCGCCTCCCGCACTGAGTTTCCACCGAGCGAGTTTTCCGGCCAGGCATTGCTGCGCGAGATCCTGGACCGCTACAAGGTGCCGACCACCGTGTCGATCATCGAGGGCGAGGTGGCGGCCGACGGCGTGTACCCGAAGCTCACGCCGCAGCTCGAGCCGATCGCGCGCACCCTCTTTGCGCAGCCCTACGTGGAGCTGGCCAGCCATACGTTCTCGCACCCGTTCAACTGGCTGCGCACCACCAACCCGCCCGATCCGGCCTCCGCCGCCACGGCCGAAGGCACCGACACCGCCTTCTCGTTGAACATTCCCAATTACCGCTTCAGCTTCGATCGCGAGATCGCGGGTTCCATCCACTACATCAACACCAAGCTCGCCCCGCCAGGCAAGCAGGTAAAGGTGCTGCTGTGGAGCGGCAACGGCCAGGTGCCGCCGATTGCCGTGCAAAAGACCGTCGAGGCCGGTGTCCTGAACATGAACGGCGGCGACACCTACATCACGCGCTCCAACCCGAGCTGGACCGCCGTGGCGCCGCTGGGCGTGGACAAAGGCGATGGCCTCTTCCAGGTATTCGCGCCCGACCAGAACGAGAACATCTACACCAACCTCTGGCACGGCCCGTATTACGGTTTCTCGCGGGCCATCGAGACGTTCGAGCTGACCGAAAAGCCTTACCGCTTCAAGCCGATCGGCATCTATTACCACATGTATTCGGGCACCAAGCTGGCCTCGGTTACGGCTCTGCGGCAGGTGTATGACTGGGCGGTCGCGCAGCCGGTCATGCCGGTCTACGCGTCGGACTACATCCGCAAGGTGCTCGACTTCCGCACCCTGGCCGTGGCGCGTGACGGCGATGCCTGGGTCGTGCGCGGCAATGGCGACCTGCGCACCGTGCGCTGGTCCGGACCCGGCGTGCCGCGTCTTGCCGATGCACGCGACGTGGCGGGCTACACGGCGGGTCCGGGTGGTTCCTATATCCATCTGACCAGCGGCTCGGCACGCTTTGCGCTGGACAACGATGGGCCGACGCTGCCTTACGTGCGCGATGCCAGCGGCCGCCTGTCGAACTGGCGGCGCAGTGCGGATGGCCGCTCGCTGTCGGTCGATGTTGCCGGCTATACGCGACCGTTCATCCGCTTTGCCAATGCAACCCGTTGCCGGGCGACCGTGGACGGCCGTGACGTGGCCGCCTCGCACGGGGCTGACTGGCGCATCGAACTGGGGGCGGGCAACCCCGCCAGGCTCACGCCTCAGCACGTCGAGCTGACCTGCGACAGATGACGTCCGAGATTGCGGAACCCTGTCTGGCCTGCCAGACATAAGGAGCTGTAAAACGTTTGCGCTCAAGCTTTTCTGGGTTGATCCGTTGTTAACTTGACTGACGACCCCCAGGAAAAAAGCATGAGAGCGTCTGCGCCCCTTTTTGCGGTTTCACAACCTCCAACAAGCCTCGGTACCAGGCTGGCCGTGATTGGCCTGATCGCCCTGGTGCTCGTGTTCGGCATGTTTGCCCTGGCGAACTCGCAATCGAGCCTGCGCATGCTGGAGGCCAGTACACAATCGGCCATGCATAACCAGGAGGCCGCCATGCGCGACATGATCGGCCTGTTCGACGGCACCATGCGCACCGAGGCCGACCGCTTCCTGACCGCTTTTGCCGACGCCGCGCCCGGGCCGTACAGCGTAGATCCGGCGCAGACCGTTGAAGTGGCCGGCAAGCCGACGCCCACGTTCAAGAGCGGTGACACGGTGCTGAACCTCAACTTCACCGTGCCGGACCAGTTCTTCGCGCGCACCGGCGGCACGATCGCCACCGTGTTTGCCCGGGCCGGCGACGATTTCGTGCGCGTGACCACTTCGCTCAAGAAGGAAAACGCCGAACGCGCGATCGGCACGCTGCTCGACCGCGCGCACCCGAGCTACAAAGCGCTGATGGCCGGCGAGCCGTTCCGCGGCTTGGCGTGGCTGTTTGGCGTGCCCTACATGAGCAAGTACGAGCCCGTGCGCGATGCGTCGGGCAAGGTCATCGGCGCGCTCTACGTAGGTGTGGACGTGCGCTCGGAACTGGCGCTGCTCAAGGACAAGATCCGCTCGCACGGCATCGGCAAGACGGGCGGCTATTTCGTCATCGACGGCAAGCCCGGCGCAGACCAGGGCAAGGTGCTGATCGACCATGCGCAAGACCGGGAGGGCAAGAACCTGCTCGACGCCAAGGACGCGGCCGGCCAGACCTGGGTGCGCGAGATGATCGCGCGCAAGGACGGCACGTTGCGCCACACACTGGCCGACACGGAAGCTGGCACCGCGCGCGAGCGGCTGACCGTCTTCACCCAATACCCGGATTGGCAACTGGTGATTGCCGGTACGGCCTATGTGGATGAACTGGACGCCGATCTGGTGGCTGCCCGCAACCGCTTTCTGCTGTTGGGTCTGGCACTCGGCGCACTGCTGGCCGGCGGCCTGTACTGGATGCTGCGCCGTACCGTGAGCACGCCGCTGGCCGAGGTGGTGAACGTCGCGCAGCGTGTGGCTGCGGGCGATCTCACGCACCGCCTGCCCACCACGCGCAGCGATGAAATCGGCCAGGTCATGCGTGCTGTCAACGGCGTCGGCGACGGCCTTTCGGGCATCGTCGACAAGGTGCGCGCCAGTGCCTCCACCATCGCGTCGAGCACCGGCCAGATCGCCGCCGGCAACGCCGATCTTTCCGCACGCACCGAAGCGCAGGCCGGCAACCTCGAGCGCACCGCATCCAGCATCGAGCAACTGGCCGCCACCGTGCGCCAAAACGCCGAGAGTGCCCACCATGCGCACGACATGGTGCAATCCGCCAGCGAGGCGGCCAATGCCGGCGGGCAGACCGTGGAGCGGCTGGTCGGCACCATGTCGGGCATCCATGCCACGGCGCAGAAGATTGCCGACATCACCGGCATCATCGACGGCATCGCGTTCCAGACGAACATCTTGGCGCTCAACGCCGCCGTGGAAGCCGCCCGCGCAGGCGAACAGGGCCGCGGCTTCGCTGTCGTCGCCGGCGAGGTGCGCAGCCTCGCCCAGCGCAGTGCAGCCGCCGCCAAGGAGATCAAGGAACTGATCAGTCGCTCGGTCGAAGAAGTACAGGCCGGCAACGAAGCCGCCCGCGGCGCCGGTGACGCCATGCAGGACATCGTGACGCGCGTGGAGCGCATCGCCGGCCTGATGGGCGAGATCAGCCACGCGTCGCGCGAGCAGTCGCAAGGCATCGAAGAGGTCAACCGCGCGGTCACGTCGATGGACGAGGTGACGCAGCAGAACGCCGCGCTGGTCGAGGAAGCGGCTGCTGCGGCCGAAAGCCTGCGCCAGCAAGCCCAGGAACTGCGCGGCGCGGTGGACGTGTTCCGGCTCGCCTGAAGCGGCGCGTGGTTGGCTGGATAAAAAACACCCGGGCTTAAGCCCGGGTGTTTCGTTGGCGTATCCGCCGCGCGCTGCAGCTTAGTGCAGCATCACGCGCCGCACCACGGCCACCAGGGGGGGGCGGATCGAGCGCTCGAACCCCGGGCGCAGGTGCAGCGGCTTGAGCAGCATCTTGGCGGCCATGTCGAGCGGCAGATAGGAGCGCACCAGCGCGCTGACGCGCGAGTTCAGGGCGCGCACATCGGCGTCAGGCACATCTTCCTGGCCGCGCTCGATGCGCAGCACATTGCGCAGCGCGATCATCGAATCTTCATTCTTGATTTCACGCAGGCGCGAGGCGAGCGCCCTGAGCACGCGCGCGCGGCCCACCCCCTCGCTTGCGTTGCACTCGTTGAAGAATCGCAGGAAGTGTTTGTAATGCCGGACTTCATCGGCCGAGATGCGGCTGGCGAGGTCGCGCAGCACGGGTTCATCGGCGTCGGCCGCCGCCTGTGCGATGGCGCGATAGAAGGTTGCCGTGCCCATTTCGACAACGCAGCGCGCGACCATTTCCAACGCCTGCGTGGGCTCGAACTGGTCGACGGAACAGGTGACCGAGTATTCCTCGAAGAAGCGGGCGTAGCCGCGCTCCCAGTCGAACTCGGGCCACACCGCTTCAACGTAGCGGCGCAAGGCGCGGCCGTGCTGCAGCTCTTCGCGTTCCCAATGATGGGTCAGCCAGTGTGCGGTTTCGGGGCGATCGGCGTAGTACTGAGCGAGGTTGCCGGCGTAGAGATCCGAGCCGCTCTCGACAAACGAGGCACTCGTAACCAGGTAGAACAGCGTGCGGTTTTCTCGCACGCGGGCAACGTCGATGCTGTCGTAGCCGATCTCTTGGATCGACCACGGCATGCGCTCGCTCGCAGATGACGTTTCCAGATGAACCTGTGACAAGGCGTTTCCTCCGTCGGCGATCTCGCAAAAAGCGGGCCGTCATCCTATGAGAATGAAACATCACGTCCCATGTTTCAAGACAGATGTGCGCTTGCAAAGGTTCCGAAAAGCAATCTTCTGTCCACAAAGTGGCGAAGGCGTCATGACAATTGCGTCATCTCGGGACGCGACGCAGCGTTAGGCACGCTCAGGAAGCGTGCGCGTCCATCAGCATCCGCAAAGCTGCCGCGTCGACGATTTCGACCGTCCGGTAATGGCAGCGGATCCAACCTGCGCGCTGCCAGGCCTGCAGGTATTTGGAAATCGTCTGCCGCGAGCGGGCCAGCATGCGGCCCAGCTCTTCATTGCTGGCCGCCACGATGCGGCCGTCGCCCGCGCGGGCGAGCTGCAGCAGACGTTGGGCGAGGCGCGCATCGGCGGGCATTTCGCTGGCGTGTTCGAACTCGTCGAAGATCAGGCGGATGCGCTGGCAGAGTTGCTGCATCAGCGCCCACATGCCGGCCGGGTAGGCCGACACCACCCGCGCAAACGCCGCGCTGCCCAGCAGGATGAGCGTGGTCGGCCCCTGCGCGTGGGCGCTGTGCGTGCGGCCGCCGCCGTCGATGAGCGCGATCTCGCCAAACCATTCACCCGCGCGCAACATGCCGTAGACCAGTTCGCTGCCGCCGTCCGTCGTCCGGCTGATGCGCACGCGGCCGCGCAGGATCAGGAACATGCCCTGCGCCGGGCCGCCGTGCGGATGGATGCATTCGCCGTCGGGGTAGGTGATCAGGCGTGCGCTGGGCGCGATCTCGGCCAGCAGGTCGGCGGGGGCGTCGCGCAGCCAGCCCTGGGCGAGTTGCGAGGGCGTGGGAGCAGGGGCGGTATGGGAGGCGTCTGCGGGCATGGCGGCAGGATGCGGCGAGGGCAGTCCGATCATTGTCAAACGCTTGACAGTCTGCACGCAAGCGCCGGGCAGAGAATGGTCCGCTAGCCGCGCATCCAGCCATTCAAGAACTACGACGCGGCACCGACGCGACCATTCCGGCGACGAAGGAGACACCCCAATGACCGATCCACAACATACCGCCCCGCGTGCAACGTTTTCCCACATGGAGCACGGCACGCGCGAGGACTGGGCCGCCATCTCGGCGGAATTCATGCCGTTTGCCCGCGCCTTGCCCGACCGCGTGCTCGCGCACCTGAAGCTGCTCGACGGCGATTGCGGCGGCTTCCCGATCGACCGTCTCGCGCACTCGCTGCAAACCGCGACCCTCGCCCACCGCGATGGCCGCGACGAGGAATACGTGGTCTGCGCGCTGCTGCACGACATTGGCGACACGCTGGGCAGCTTCAACCACCCGGACATCGCCGCGGCGATCCTCAAGCCGTTCGTGAGCCCCGAGAACCTGTGGATGGTCGAGAAACACGGCATCTTCCAGGGCTACTACTTCTTCCACCACCTGGGGCTCGACCGCAACCTGCGCGAGCAGTACCGCAGCCAGCCTGAGCTGTTCGAGCGCACGGCCGAGTTCTGCGCCAAGTACGACGCCGCGGCCTTCATGCCCGACTACGACAACCTGCCGCTCTCGTTCTTCGAGCCGATGGTGCGACGCGTGCTGGCCAAGCCGCGCAACTCCATCTACGTGAAGGAAGGCGAAAGCGAACTGTCGCAGCCAAAAGCCGCGGCAGCTTGATCGGCCGGCCTAAGCCGGCACCACATTGACGGGTGCGCCTGCCGCCCACGCCGCCACGTTGGCGAGCGTGGTGTCGGCAATGCCCGCCAGCGCCTCGCGCGTGAAGAACGCCTGATGCGCGGTCACGATGACGTTGGGAAAGCTCAGCAGGCGCGCCAGCACGTCGTCCTGCAGCACGTCGGCCGAGCGGTCTTCGAAGAACAGATCGGCCTCTTCTTCGTAGACATCCAGCCCGAGGTGGCCGAGCTGGCCGGTCTTGAGGGCGTCGATCAGCGCGGGGCTGTCGACCAGGCCGCCGCGGCTCGTGTTGATGAGCATCGCGCCCGGCTTCATGCTGGCGAGCGCGCTGGCGTCGATCAGATGGTGCGTGTCAGCGTTGAGCGGGCAGTGCAGGCTGACGATATCGGCTTGCGCCAGCAATTCCGGCAGCGGCACGTAGCGCGCGCCCAGCGCCGCCAGCGAAGCCTGCGGAAACGGATCGAATGCCAGCAACTGGCAGCCAAAGCCCGCCATGATCCGGGCGAACACCTGGCCGATCTGCCCCGTGCCGACGACACCGACGGTCTTGCCTGCCAGGTCGAAGCCCAGCAAACCATCCAGTGAAAAATCGCCTTCGCGCGTGCGATTGCAGGCGCGGTGCAGCCGCCGGTTGAGCGTGAGGATCATGCCGACCGCATGCTCGGCCACCGCGTGGGGCGAATACGCCGGCACGCGCACCACCGTCAGCCCCAGGCGTTGTGCGGCCGGCAGATCGACGTGGTTGAAACCGGCCGAGCGCAGCGCGATCAGGCGCGTGCCGCCTGCAGCCAACGCCTCCAGCACTTCCGCATCGAGGCAATCATTCACGAACGGACATACCACTTCAAAGCCGGACGCGAGGGACGCCGTCTGCGCTTCAAGGTGCGCGCGCTGGAAGACGAGGTCGAAGCTGTAGCCGCCGCGTGCAAGTGAGGCGCGGAAGCTGTCTTCGTCGTAACGGTGGCTGCTGAAAAAAAGAATGCGCATGGTGGCGGCTCGGGCGCGTCGGCGCGTCAGGGAAGGTGGGCAACGGCATTAGCTTACTCTGGCACCATCCCGCGTTTGCGCGGCGCTGGCGGCAGGCTGTTAGCATGCCGGCATCTTCAGTGTTTTCCAGCGAGCCGCTGCCTTGCCTGTCACTCCCACCTTTCTCTGGCACGACTACGAAACGTTCGGTGCCGTGCCGCGCCGTGATCGCCCCGCGCAGTTTGCCGGCATCCGCACCGATGCCGAGCTGAACGAGATCGGCGAGCCGGTCGAACTGTTCTGCCAGCCTTCCAACGACTGGCTGCCCGATCCGGTGTCGTGCCTCATCACCGGCATCACGCCGCAGCAATGCGCCCGGCAAGGCATTCCGGAATACCGTTTCGCCCAGGCTATCGAGCGCGAACTCGGCACGCCCGGCACCATCGGCGTCGGCTACAACACCATCCGCTTCGACGATGAGGTGACGCGCCACCTGTTCTGGCGCAACCTGATCGACCCGTATGCACGCGAGTGGCAGAACGAATGTGGGCGCTGGGATCTGCTCGACGTGGTGCGCACCACGTGGGCCCTGCGCCCGGAGGGCATTCAATGGCCCACCCACGAAGACGGCAGGCCCAGCTTCAAGCTGGAGCATCTGTCCAAGGCCAACGGCCTGGTGCACGAGGCCGCGCACGATGCGGTGTCCGACGTGCGTGCGACGATCGCGCTGGCGCGTCTGATTCGCAACGCGCAGCCGCGCCTGTTCGATTTCTGCCTGGCGCTGCGCAAGAAAGACCGCGTGGTGGCGGAGATTGGCGATGCGCCGCGGCCGTTGCTGCACATCTCCGGGATGTACGGCGTGGAGCGTGGCTGCATGGCCGTGGTGTGGCCGCTGGGCGGTCACCCCACCAACAAGAACGAACTGATCGTGTGGGACTTGGCGTTCGACCCGTCCGAGCTGTTCGACATGGACGTCGCCACGATTCGCGAGCGCATGTTCACGCGCACGGCCGATCTGGCCGAAGGCACCACGCGACTGCCGATCAAGTCGATCCACATCAACAAGTCGCCCATCGTCATCAGCAACATGAAGACGCTGCAGCCCGCGCAGGCAGAACGCTGGGGCATCGACTTTGCCACGATCGAACGCCACGCCGCCATCGCCCAGGGCGCGCCCGACATGCGCGAAACCTGGCGTCAGGTGTACGCCCGCGAACTGGAGGCGATTGAAGACGTCGACCAGAACCTCTACGGCGGATTCGTCGGCAACGAGGATCGCCGCCTGCTCAATGAGCTGCGCACGCTCAGCGGCGAACAACTCGCGCGCCTGCATGCGGAATTTGCCGATGCGCGCCTGCCGGAGCTGCTGTTCCGCTATCGCGCACGCAACTTTCCCGATACGTTGAACGAAGAGGAATACGAACTGTGGGAACAGCTTCGCGCCGAGCGGTTGTTCGAAGGCCGTGACGGCTACATGACCTTTGAGACCTTCGGCGAGCGGCTTCAGCAATTGGGCGCGGAAGCCGAGGAGAACGGCGACACGCGCGCGCAAACCATCCTGCAGGATCTGTACGACTACGCGCAGCAGATCGTGCCGGGCTGACGTAGCGGGGGCGCACAAAGAAAAACGGAGGCCGAAGCCTCCGTTTTTTATTGGCGATGCCGAACGCTTGGCGCTGATCAGGCCGCCTGCTGTGCCGCAGCCGGATCGCGCCACTGGGCCATCAGCTTGTTCCAGCGGATGCGCGCCGCCGCGAGGTTGGCCTCCTTCACATGGCCGAAGCCGCGGATGTCCTCCGGCAGGCGAGCCAGTTCCACGGCTTGCGCCAGCTTTTGCGCCGTCAGGCCTTTCGCCAGTTCATCGACCAGCGCGCGGTATTCGCCGATCAGCGCGCGCTCGGTGCGGCGTTCTTCGGTCTTGCCGAAGATGTCGAACGCCGTGCCGCGCAGGCCCTTGAGCTTGGCGAGCACCTTGAAGATGCGCATCGTGTTCGGACCGAAGCGTTGCTTGACCAGGTGCCCCTTCTCGTCACGCTTGGCCATCATGGGCGGGGCGAGCCAGAAGTTGAGCTGGTAGTCGCGCCCCGGTTCGCCTTCGAACTGGGCGCGCAGCTTGTCGAGGAACGCCGGATCGGTGTACAGGCGGGCGACTTCGTATTCGTCCTTGTAAGCCATCAGCTTCGACAGATTGCGCACCACGGCTTCCGTCAGCGCCAGCGGCTGGCCTGCACCGACCACGGCTGCTTCCGCCGCGCGCACCCGTTCGACCACAGCGCGGAATTCGGCGGCATACGCGGCGTTCTGGTAGGCGGTCAGCAGATCGACGCGGCGGGCGATCAGCGTGTCCAGCGAGGGCAGGGCGACGACGTCGGCCTTGGCACGGGGCGCATCGCCAGCGAGCTTGAGCACCGCGTCGCGGTCCTGAGCAAGGTGACGGCCCCATTCGAACGCGGTCTTGTTTTTCTCGACGGCCACGCCGTTCAGTTCGATCGCGCGGACGAGCGCGTCGTGTGTCAGCGGAACCCAGCCTTTTTGCCACGCAAAACCCAGCACCAGGGGGTTGGTGTAGATGGCGTCGCCCAGCAGGCGCACGGCCAGCGTGCTGGCGTCTTCAAACGCGCAGGCATCGCCGATGGCCGCACGGATGTCCGCTTCGGTCGAGCTGCCCGGGAAGCGCCAGTTCGGGTTCTTGATGAAGTCGGCCGTGGGCGATGCGGTGCTGTTGATGATGGCGCGCGTCTGGCCGTGCTGCACCTTCGACAGCACTTCGTCCGACGCCGAGACAATGGCGTCGCAGCCGATCACGAGGTCCGCCTCGCCCATGGCGATGCGCGTGGCGTGGATCGAATCGGGGCGCTCGCCGATCTGCACGTGCGAGAGCACGGCGCCACCTTTCTGCGCCAGGCCCGCCATGTCGAGCACCGTCACGCCCTTGCCTTCGATGTGCGCGGCCATGCCGAGCAGGCCCCCGATCGTCACCACGCCCGTGCCGCCCACGCCGGTCACCAGCACGCCGTACGCGCGCTGGATGGCGGGCAGCTCAGGATGCGGCAGCAGCGGCAAGCCTTCCATCGAAACGCCGTGCGACTCCGGCTTGCGCACCTGCGCACCTTCTGCCGTCACGAAGCTCGGGCAGAAGCCGTTCACGCACGAGAAATCCTTGTTGCAGGACGACTGGTTGATCTTGCGCTTCGTGCCCAGCTCCGTTTCCAGCGGCTCGACCGACAGGCAGTTCGACTTGACCGAGCAATCGCCGCAGCCTTCGCACACGGCGTCGTTGATGAACGCGCGGCGGGCCGGATCAACCATCGTGCCGCGCTTGCGGCGGCGGCGCTTTTCCGTCGCGCAGGTCTGGTCGTAGATCAGCACGCTGGTGCCTTGCACTTCGCGCAGCTCGCGCTGGATGGCATCGAGGCGATCGCGGTGATGCACCGTCACACCTTCGGGCAGCTTGATGGCGGCGTTGTACTTCTCGGGCTCGTCCGTGACGATGACGATGCGCGACGTCCCTTCGGCATGCACCTGTGCGGCAATCTGCGGCACGGAGAGCGGGCCGTCGACCGGCTGGCCGCCCGTCATGGCCACGGCGTCGTTGTAGAGGATCTTATAGGTGATGTTCACCTTGGCTGCAATCGACGCGCGAATCGCCAGCAGGCCCGAGTGGTAATACGTTCCGTCGCCGAGGTTGGCGAACACGTGCTGGTCGCCCGAAAACGGCATCTGACCGATCCACGCCACGCCTTCGCCGCCCATCTGGCTGAAGGTGTCGGTGCGGCGATCCATCCACACGGTCATGTAGTGGCAGCCGATGCCGGCCAGCGCGCGCGAGCCTTCCGGCACGTTGGTCGACGTGTTGTGCGGGCAGCCCGAGCAGAACCACGGCTTGCGCTCGGCGGTAACGCGCGGCTTGGCGAGCGCCTTCTCTTTGGCGTCGATGATGGCGATGCGCGACGCGATGCGTGCGCGCACGTCCGACGGCAGCTCGAACTTTTCCAGGCGCGTGGCGATGGCGCGGGCGATCAGCGCAGGCGACAGCTCGTAATGCGCCGGCAGCAGCCAGTTGGCCATCGGCACGGACCATTCGCCGCCGGCGTTGTCGCGCTCGTCAAACTTGCCGTACACGCGCGGACGCACGTCGTCGCGGTAGTTGTACAGCTCTTCCTTGAGTTGGTATTCCAGGATCTGGCGCTTCTCTTCCACCACCAGGATCTCTTGCAGCCCTTCGGCAAAGGCACGCGCGCCGTGCGCTTCCAGCGGCCACACGCAGCCGACCTTGTACAGGCGGATGCCGATGCGGCGGCAGGTTTCCTCATCCAGGCCGAGATCGACCAGCGCCTGGCGCACGTCCAGATACGCCTTGCCGGCGGTCATGATGCCGAAGCGTGCCTGCGGCGAATCGAGCACCACGCGGTCCAGCTTGTTGGCGCGCACGTACGAGAGACCGGCGTACCACTTGTAGTCGAGCAGCCGCGCTTCCTGCACCAGCGGCGGATCGGGCCAGCGGATGTTCAGGCCGCCCTGCGGCATGACGAAATCTTCGGGCAGGATGATCTGCGCGCGGTGCGGATCGACGTCGACCGAAGCCGACGATTCCACCACGTCCGTCACGCACTTCATCGACACCCACAGGCCGGAGTAGCGGCTCATCGCCCAGCCGTGCAGGCCGTAGTCGAGATATTCCTGCACGTTCGACGGATACAGCACCGGAATGCCGGCCGCCTTGAAGACGTGCTCGGACTGGTGCGCCAGCGTGGACGACTTGGCGGCGTGGTCATCGCCTGCCAGTACCAGCACGCCGCCATGCGCGGACGAGCCCGCCGAGTTGGCGTGCTTGAACACGTCGATCGTGCGGTCCACGCCCGGCCCCTTGCCGTACCACATGCCGAACACGCCGCTGAACTTGGCGCTCGGATACAGATTGACCTGCTGCGAGCCCCAGACCGCCGTGGCGGCCAGGTCTTCGTTGAGCCCCGCCTGGAAGACGATGTTGTGCCCGGCCAGATGCTTCTTGGCCTTCCACAGGGCCTGGTCCAGGGCCCCCAGCGGCGAGCCGCGGTAGCCGGAGATGAAGCCTGCCGTATTTAGCCCGGCGGCGCGGTCGCGCTCCTGCTGCAGCATCGGCAGACGCACCAGTGCCTGCGTGCCGCTGATGTAGATGCGGCCACGCTCGAGCGTGTACTTGTCGTCCAGGGAAACAGTTTCGAGCGCGCGGCGTAGCGCGTCGTTCAGAGGGGCATTCATGCGTGCTCCGTGTGGGTGTGCCGGGATCACCGACAGCAGGTCTCTTTTGGTGCCGCCTGCGCCGCTTCTTGTGGAAACTGGCAGACAGCCATAGGTCGAGGCATCGTAGCATCGCGTGACATTCGGAACACCGTGCAACGCAGCAAGAATGGGGGCGGGTTTTCCCTTGGTTGTGGTGCCTGATGCACGTGTGCACGTCGTCGGGGGACGGGGTCGCACCGGTTGTGCGGTGCATGCAACGTTTGCGGCAAGGCCATGCAGCGCACGGCTGCACTGGCGGGTCAGCCGCCCACGCTTTCGATGACGTCCCGCATGCGCTTCACCAATCCGTCCATCGCTTCGGCCGGCACGTTGCCGTAACCGAGCACAAGGCCGTTGTATTGCGCCGTCAGCGTGCCCGGCAGGCAGAAGCGCGACAGCGGCCGCAACACCATTCCGTGCGCACGGGCGGCGCGGCTGACTTCGGTGTCGGGCACCGGGGCGTCGAGCCGGGCGGAAAGATGCATGCCCCCCGCGCCGCCCGATACGGTGACGATGCCATCAAGGTGGCGCTCGATCGCGGCCTGCAGCGCATCGCGGCGCTCGCCATAGAGGCGACGCATGCGCCTAAGGTGCCGCGTGAAATGTCCTGCCTCGATGAACTCGGCCAGCGCCAGCTGCTCAGCCACGCGCCCGCGCAGCATCAGCGCACCGGCCGTCTTCTTCAGCGCGGGCACAAGCGCAGGCGGCACCACCATATAGCCGAGGCGCAGTGCCGGGAACAGCATCTTGCTGAACGTGCCGAGATAGATGACCGGCGCATTCTCAGTCAGGCCCTGCACGGCGGATAGCGGCGCACCCGTGTGGCGGAACTCGCTGTCGTAGTCGTCTTCGATGATCCATGCGCCAACTGCGCGTGCGTGCTGAATGAGCGAGAGACGGCGCTCCAGGCTCATCACCGCGCCGAGCGGATATTGGTGCGACGGCGTGATGTAGATGAGCCGGGGCGGCGTGTCGCGCCAGTCTTCTTCGCGCGGGGCGAGACCGTCCACATCGACGCTGATCGGCATCAATCGCATGTCTGCGGCCTGCAAGGCGGCGCGGGCGCCGTAATAACCGGGGTTTTCGATCCACGCGGTGTCGCCTGCATCGGCCAGCGTGCGCGCGCACATGTCGAGGCTGTTCTGCGTGCCATCGGTGATGAAAACCTGCGTCGCGTCGCAGCGCACGCCGCGCGAAACGCGCAGGTATTCCGCCACGGCTTGCCGCAGCGCCACGTTGCCTTCGACCGGGCCGTAGCCCATCTGCCCCGGACCGATGCGGCGCCACCCGCGCTCCATGCAGCGGCGCCATTGCGCGAGCGGGAACACATCCAGCGCGGGCGTACCGGGCAGGAAGGGCAGCAGGTCGTCCATGCCGCCGCGCGGGCGTTCGAGGTCTTTCACTCGGCGCGAGAGCTCGGGCGCGGCTTCGGGCGCTGGCGTGGGCGTCTGCTGCAGGCCAACGCGCGCCACCACCGTGCCTTGCCGTCGGCTGAGCACGAAGCCCTCCGAGGCGAGTTGCTCGTAGGCGTAGAGCACTGAGTTGCGCGCAATGCCCAGCTCTTCGGCCAGCGTGCGCGATGGCGCCAGGCGCGTACCTTCCTCGATCTGTCCGCTCAGGATGGCGGTACGCAGGCACGCATACAGCCGTTGCTGCTGCGAAGTGCGCGTTCCGCCTTCGCCGTGCATCGATGTGCGTTCGTAGTTCGACAGCAGGACCCCGTAATCCATCGTGGCTCCAGGAATTCTGGCTCTTGTGGGTCTACCCATGGTGCCACGGTTTTCTTACCGTCGGCCTATCCATTGACGATTCGGAGCCCCACATGTCCACCACAGAGCCCACATCGCCCACCGCACGGACCCGCGTGCGCCGCGTCGCGCACCGCGGCCACTACGACCGCACCACGCTGCATGCCATCCTTGACGAGGCCTACGTCTGCCACATCGCCTTCGCCGACGAGCATGGCGTGCATTGCATCCCCACCGCGTGCTGGCGCGAGGGGGATCACCTCTACATCCACGGTTCCAACGGCAGCCGCATGCTCAGGTTGGCAGGTAGCGGCGCGCAGGTCTGCGTGACCGTCACGCACCTCGATGGCCTGGTGCTGGCGCGCTCGGCGTTCAACCATTCGATCAACTATCGGTCGGCCGTTATCTATGGCGCGTTCGAAATCGTGCCGGATGCGCAGAAGCCTGCGGTGCTCGATACGTTCATGGAAGTACTCGCGCCTGGCCGTTCGCAGCAGGCACGGCCCGGCAATGCCAAGGAACTGGCCGCCACGACCGTGCTGCGGATTCCGCTGGATGAGGCGGCGTGCAAAGTGCGCACGGGCGGGCCGAAGGATGATGCTGAAGACCTTGAGTTGCCTGTGTGGGCTGGGGTGCTGCCGATGGCGCTGTTGCCGTTGCCGCCGGTGGTGCAGGCTGCGCCTGCGGGGACGCCTGACTATGTGCGGGAGTGGAGGGATAGTGCGCGGGTGCCGGTGGGGGATGTGGTGATGTTGTGATGGCTGCGGGGGTGGAGGTTGATTGGTTTTGGTTTGGTCTTGGTGGTGCATCCCTTGTTTCAGCCCCGGCAGGGGATGAAACAAGGGATGCACCAAAGCCCAAAAAACAAAACCCCTCAGTGCACCAACTGATTAATCTCAATAATCGGCATCAACACCGCCAACACAATCAACAACACCACCACACCCATCGTCAAAATCAGCGCCGGCTCCAGCAAGCCCGTGAGAAACAACGTCCGGCGCTCAAGCTCCTGCGCCTCGCCCTGCGCAGCCCGCTCCAACATCGCAGGCAGATTCCCCGTCGCTTCACCCGAGCGGATCAAATGAACCAGCACAGGCGGAAACTGATTCTGCGCTGCCAACGCCCGCGCCAGCGAAGTTCCTTCCCGCACGCGCGTGGATGCATCCTCGACGTTGGTCTTGAGCGCAACGTTGTTCAGCGTTTCACCTGCTGCCTGCAACCCACGCAAAATCGGCACACCGGCACTGGTCAGAATCGCCAGCGTGCTCGCAAACCGCGCGGTGTTGTAGCCGCGAACGAGCTTGCCGAACAGCGGCGCTGTCAGCAGCCACTTGTGCCACGACAACCGCAGCGCCGGCTGCTTGAGCAGATTGCGGATCAGCAAGCCGATCGCCACCAGCACGATCGCTGCGAGCCACCCCCAGTTCCGCACAAAGTCCGACAGCCACAGCATGATGATCGTAAGCGTCGGCAGCTTCTGCTTGGTGTTGGCAAATACGCTGACCACCTGCGGCACCACGTACGACAGCAGGAAGATCACGATCGCAAACGCCACCACCGTGACGATGGCGGGGTACGTGAAGGCCAGCTTGATCTTCGATGTGAGCGCGTTGCGGCTCTCGATGTAGTCGGCCAGGCGTGAAAGGACGAGGCCGAGGTTGCCGGAGTGTTCGCCCGCTGAAACGAGGGCGCGGTAGATGTCAGGAAAATCTTTCGGATGCTGCGCCAGCGCCACCGACAGCGAGCTGCCGCCCACTACCTCGGCGCGGATGGCCGCGAGCAGTTCGCCGACGTACGCGCGTTCGGCCTGATCGGCCAGCGCGGCCAGCGCTTCATCGAGCGGCAGGCCCGCCACCAGCAGACTGGCGAGCTGGCGCGTGACGAGTGCGTTTTCCTGCGCCGAGAGCCGCTTGCCGAAGCTCGACCCGCCGCGCTTGGTGGCCTGCGCACCCAGCGCGTCGACCAGCAGCGGTGTCAGCCCGCGTGCCCTCAGCAGCGTGCGCGCCTGGCGGGCGCTGTCGGCTTCGATGACGCCCTTGTCGGTCTTGCCGGCGGCGTCGGCGGCTTCGTAACGGAAGGCTGGCATGCGCTATTCGTGTAATCGCGCCTTAGTCGCGTGTGACCCGCAGCACTTCTTCCAGCGACGTAGCGCCCGTGTCGATCCAGCGCTGGGCATCCATGCGCATGGTCTGCATGCCCTGGCCGATGGCGAACGCCTTGATCTCGGATTCAGCGGCCTGGCGGTGGATCATCGTCTGAATTTCGGGTGTGACGGTCAGCAGTTCGTAGACACCGGTCCGGCCCTGGTAGCCGGAGTTGCTGCAACGCTCGCAGCCGACGTGATGCCAGACCGATTTGCGTGCCGGTGCCGCCGGTGCCACGCCGTCTGCGATCGGCGTGCCGGCCACGGCTTCCACTTCTGCAGGCGTGAGTTCGAGCACTTCTTCGCGGCGGCAATGCACGCACAGGCGGCGTACCAGCCGCTGCGCCAGCACACCGAGCAGCGATGAAGACAGCAGGAACGGTTCGATCCCCATGTCGATCAGGCGCGTCACGGCGGAAGCGGAATCGTTCGTGTGCAGCGTCGCCAGCACCAGGTGGCCCGTCAGTGAGGCCTGCACCGCAATCTGCGCGGTTTCCAGGTCGCGGATTTCCCCGATCATCACCACGTCCGGGTCCTGGCGCAGGATGGCGCGCAGCGCCTTGGCGAACGTCATGTCGATCTTCGGATTGACCTGCGTCTGGCCAATGCCGTCGAGGTCGTATTCGATCGGGTCTTCCACCGTCATGATGTTGGTGGATGCCGCGTCGAGCCGCGACAGCGCCGCATACAGCGTGGTCGTCTTGCCCGAACCCGTGGGGCCGGTGACGAGCACGATGCCGTGCGGCTGGTTGATCAGGTGGTCGAAGCGCGCCAGCGTGCCGGCGCCCATGCCGAGCTTGCCCAGGTCGAGCCGGCCGGCTTCCTTGTCGAGCAGACGCAGCACCGCGCGTTCGCCGTGGCCGGTGGGCAGGGTGCTCACGCGCACGTCAACCGGGCGACCGCCCACGCGCAGCGTGATGCGCCCGTCCTGCGGCAGGCGTTTCTCGGCAATGTCGAGCTGCGCCATGATCTTGATGCGCGAAATCAGCGCGCCGTGCAGCGCTTTCTTCGGGCGCACGACGTCGCGCAGCGTGCCGTCGACACGAAAGCGCACGACGGATGCATTCTCGAACGGCTCGATATGGATGTCCGAGGCGCCTTCGCGCGCGGCCTGCGTGAGCAGGGCGTTGATCATGCGGATGATCGGCGCGTCGTCTTCGGATTCGAGCAGGTCTTCCACGGCAGGGATGTCCTGCATCAGGCGCGACAGGTCGACTTCGCCTTCCACTTCGCCCACCACCTGGGCCGCACTGCCGTCTTGCGCGTTGTAGGCCGTCTGCGTGGCGGTGGACAGCGCCGCCGTGTCGAGCGTCACCAGATGCAGCGCGCCAAACACGCGGCCGAGTTCAGCCAGCGCCGTGCGCGAGGTTTCAGGGCAGACCCACACCTCCAGCGTGTCGACGTCCTGGCGGGCGACGAGCAACCTGGCGTCGCGCGCAAACGCATACGGCACGAGCCGCACGGCCGACTGCGAGGGCGGCTCGAGCGTGCTGACGTCGGTGGTGGAAGCGTGCGTGGCCATGGTTCGTTGTCCGTTGTCAGCCGCCATTGCGCGGCGCGTTGCCGTCGTAACCGCCCGAGGTGGGCGCCGCGAAATTCTGCAGGCGCGGCTGGCTGCGCGTGGTGCCTTGCGGCATCGGCATCGGGGCGCCCGGGGGCACCTGCGTACCGGCCGGGCCCTTCGGCACGATCGACACATCGCCGTAGTTGTCAGCCGGGCGCATGGCCTCGGGCGTGGGTAGCACCGGCGTGTCCTTGTCAGACGTGGTCGGCAGCATGTTCGGCGAGACAAAGCCCTGCTGCGTGTCGCGCATGTAGTTGTAGCGGTTGTCCGACAGCGCGCCCGTGGCATCGGCCGTGCGCAGGATGATGGGGCGCAGGAACACCAGCAGGTTCGTCTTCACACGCGTCTTGTTTTCCGAGCGGAACAGCGCGCCAAGGATGGGGATGTCGCCCAGGCCCGGCACCTTCTGCTCGCCGTCCTGATAGTTGTCTTCCAGCAGCCCGCCCAACACGACGACCTGGCCGTCGTTGGCCAGCACGTTCGTTTCAATGGAGCGCACGTTGGTGGTCGGGCCCTGTGTCGCATTCTGCGTGCCCGGCACCACGGCCGACGACTCCTGGAAGATCTGCATCTTCACCAGCCCGCCGTCGGTGATCTGCGGCTTGACGCGCAGCGTGATGCCGACGTCCTTGCGGTCGAACGTCTGGAACGGCGTGACCGAAGCGGACGTGCCCGTCTGCGCATACGAGCCCGTGGTGATCGGCACGTTCTGGCCGATCAGGATCTTGGCTTCTTCGTTGTCGAGCGTGATCAGGTTCGGGGTCGACAACACGTTGACCGAACCGTCCGAGCCCAGCGCGGAGAGCAGCGCGCCAAGGCCCGAGGCCTTGTTGAACACGCCGAACTGGCCGCCGTTCAGTTGCCCTACGTTTACGCTCGACAGCGCCGTCTGCGCCGCCGTGCTGCCGATGCCGCCCGTGGTGATGGTAGCGATGGTGCCGGCCAGCGTGAGCAGGTTGCCCGAACCCGTGCCGAAGTTGGTGCCGCCGCCGCCGTACGTATTCGGGCCGCCTGCGCCCACCATCCACTGGATGCCGAGCTGCGACGCCTTGGTAGCCGTCACCTCAACGATCATCGATTCGATATAAACCTGGGCGCGGCGCGCGTCGAGGTCGTCGATCACGGCACGCAGGTTCCGGTAGACCGGCTCGCTGGCGGTGATGATGAGCGCGTTGGTGGCCGGATCGGCCTGGATGATGCCGCCGGTGGTGGGCGTGTTGTTCTGCCCGAACGAGGCGCGGAACGAGGAGCTGCCGCTGCCCGAACCACTGCCCGATCCTGAGCCGCTGCCGTAGCTGGTATTCTGCGTGTTCTGGTTCTGCACGTTGCTCACGCCGCCTGCCGGCTGCGAGGTGGCGCCTTGCGCGGCGCTCTGGCCGCCCGGGCCGGTCGATGCCGAGGCCGACAGCGTGGCATCGGCCGCGACGATCGCGCGCAGCGTAGTGGCCAGCTGCACCGCGTTGGCATTCTTGAGCGGCACCACCCAGATGTTGCCCGGGCGTGCATTCGGCACATCGAGCTTGGCGATCAGTTGTTTGGCCTGCGCCAGACGTGCCGCACTCGACGCACGCACCATCACGCTATTCGAACGCGGCTCGGCCACGACCGACGTACGCAGGCTCGGGTCCGACAGCGCCGCGCCGGCACCGGCCGCGCCGCCTGCACCGCCGGCCGACGGATCAAGCAGCTTCTGCAGCGTGGCCGCCACGTCGATGGCCACGGCGTTCTTCAGCGGAATCAGCTCGGTCTCGCCGGCCACGGGCGTGTCGATCGACGCGATGATGCGGCCGATGCGGCGCAGGTTGTCGGCGTAATCGGTAATGACGAGCGTGTTGTTGGCCGGGTAAGCGGTGATCGTGTTGTTGGGCGCGATCATCGGGCGCAGAACCGGCACCAGGTTGTTGGCCGATTCGTGCTGCAGGCGGAAGACCTGCGTCACGACCTGTTCGCCGCCACGTGAGCCTGCCGCGCCTACGCTGGTGGGCGAGCCCTGCAGCTTGGCGTCGGCTTCCGGCACGACCTTGGTGAAACCGTTGCCCTCGACAATCGCATAGCCCTGCATGCGCAGGATCGAGCCCAGCGATTCGAGCGCCTGGGAGCGCGTCACGGGCTTTTCGGTGACGAGGTTGACGGTGCCCTTCACGCGCGGGTCAACGATGAAGTTCTTGCCGGTGGCCTGGCCGACGGCCTTGACCACCGAGTCCAGATCCGCGTTGACGAAATTCAGCGAGACCTCATCCCCCGGGTTGCCGGCGGCGCCGTTCTGGGAAGATGCCGCGCTCGGCGGGGCGGCAAAGACTGGCATCGAGCCGGCCACCATTGTTGCGCAGCATGCCAGGACGATGGCGCGAACGGTGAGTCGGGAAGAGGCGTTGTACATGGTCTCGTTCATGGTTGTCGGCACGCTGGCTCGCGCGCCGGCTTGAGGATCAAAAGCGGAGTCGATGCTGCGACCCGTCGCGCGGGCCCAGCAGACTCAACAGGCCAATCAATTGCGGTTCCGACTCCGGCGTGGCACTCGCCACCCCGTCAAAATGCGCGCTGGGCCCAAGGGTGCCCTGGCCCTGCAGACTGAGCGGCCCGGCCAGCGTCGACAGCGACAACTGCATCGGCGCACCGCTCACGCCGCCAAACGACACCACGGCCTGGTAACTGCCCAGCGGCCGCACCCGGCTGAGGCTGGATGATACCTGCTCGAGCGTGACAGTCAGCGCGCCCTGGACGGTGCTTGGTTGGCCCTTTCCACGGCCGAATTGGCCCGAGAGCGGCGTCCATTGCGCCCGCAGTCGGCCGTCCAGCTTGAGCGTGTTGAACGGCGCGCCAATGCCCTCCAGCAACGATGCAGGCAAGGCGATCGTGCCGGCCTCTGCGTCCCAATGCCCCGGCGTCACTGTCAGCGTGACGGGCTTCTCCAGCGCGCGTTCGTGCGCCAGGTGCGCCCGCAGCGTGCCGGTCAGCAGCGGCAGCATGTCGATCGACCACGACAGGCGGCCCGGCAGCACGGTCGCATCGGCGCCGCCGTTGCCGGCGGTCAGCGCCAGCGTTGCGCTGCCGTGCCAGATAGTGCCCTGGCTGTCGGCCAGCAAGACACGGTGCCCCGTGGCTGCAGCGATGCGTTCTGCGGCCCACGCGGCCGGATACTGCGCCACCACGGTCAGGCCCACGGCCAGCAGCGCCACGCCGCACCACAACACGCGCCATCCGAGGCTCGTGCGCTCGTCGGATTCGGCACGGCGGCGCAGGCGCAGCGGCGGCAGCGATTCAATCCCCATCGGCACGATCGGACCCGTCAGCGGCCCGGGGCGGCGGGGCCTTGCAGCGTCGCCGTCACGTTGACCAGGGCCGTTGCGCCCACGTATTTGATGTTCGTGTCGATCACCTTCATGCGCTGCGCCTGCCGCACCTCCTGCAGCCATTCGGCGATGGCGCCAAACGGGACCTTGTCCAGCTGCACCTGCACGCTTTCGCCCGACATCGCCATCCGCGTGGCCTTCAGCCCGTGGTTGGTGAGGCTCGCGTTGAGCGCCTGCTCCAGTTCCGCACCGCGCGGCACCGGCGCCGCGGCAATGGCCGACAGGCCGCGCGCTTCCTGGCCCAGCGTTTCCATCTCGGCGAGTTGGGTACGCATTTGCGGCAAGGCTTTCTCGATGCGGCGCTGGCCCTCGAAGGCCGGCTCCCACAGCACGAGATAGACGATCACGAGCAACAGCACCACGCCGCCACCGGCAAGGATGCGGCGTTCACGCGGTTCGCGCTGCATCCAGAACGTCGTGGCCGCATCGCGTACCGGGTCCGGCACGCCAATGCGCGGCAGGCGGCGGGATGACGATCGGGAGGAAGAGGAGGATGTCGCCATGGAAGATTCGCTATTGGGCGATGGACACCGTCCAGCGCGACCCCGGCACGGTGGCTTCAGCCCCGCGCGGCGCCTCGGCGGCGTCCATGTTCAGGCCGACATTGCGGGCGGCGGTGCGCAGGCTGGCGGTGTCGGTGCCGTCCTTGAGCGTGACTGTGAGCGCGCGGCCGTGGTAGTCGAGCGCGAGCAGCGCGTCGGGCGCAAGGCCGGTGGCCGCCTGGGCAAAGCGATCGGCCAGCGGCAGGAAGTCTTCCGGCGCCGATTTGCCGGCGGCCAGCCGCAGTTGTTCGACCTGGCGGCGCATCTGCGCGGGCGGGTCGAGGATCACCGGCGTATTCGGGAATGCCGTCTGCAACTGGGCGCGCATGGCGGTGTCGAGCCGCTTCTGCTCGGCGCGCAGCGTGAGCCAGCGCGCGTTCATGCCGATGAGCTGCACGACCACCAGCAGCACGGCCAGTGCGATCGGCAGGCGCCAGAGGCTCCAGTCCATGCCGGCCACACCGCCGCGTGCAAAGTCGAACTGGCAGAGATCGGCTTCGCCCGAAGCCAGGGCGTCACGTGCGCCGGCAGCCCAGGTTGACCAGTCCAGCGTGGCGGCGGTGGGGTCGGCCGACAAGCCGGGCGCCAGCTCGCGCAGTGCGGGCGAGACCATCAGCGTGGCCGGCGTGGGTGCAATCCCGAGCCAGTTGCCGACGTTGGCCGGCAGCACGCGCAGGCCATAGCCCTCGGCGCGGCCGGTGCGTACGGTGATGTCGATGGCGACAGGCGCGTCCGGGTCGGACGGCGGTGCCGCATCGAGCGCGATGGTTGCCGGTACAACCGTTGCCACGGCTTCGGCAGCGGGCGCTTCGGCTGCAGGTGCAGGCGCATCGGCAGCGTCGAGCGACGGCTCTGCACGTTCGCCCGCGTTTGTCGATTCCGCATGTGGGGTCGCCGCGGCAGCAGGCGTTTCAAACGGCACGCAAAGCTGCGCGGGCAGCAGATGGCAGGTGCGGTGTTTGTGGCCGGCGAAGGTATCGAGAATGAAACGGACCCAAGCGCGGTCAGCGATCATCAGCGCGCGCGACTGCGGCTCGCGGGGCGCGCGCCAGTTGCGTGCGGGGGCATCACCCAGGCGGGGCCCAAGGGCGATATGACACTGCTGCGCATCCTGCACGAGGCGCTCTTCCACCAGGTTGGGCAGCGCCAGACGCAGTTTGGGCAGCGCCAGCGGCGGCACGTTGGCCGGCACCAGCAGCACATCGGCGGCGGGCAGCAAAAGGATCAGGCGATCGGCCGCCGGCAACTCGTCGGTGCGCGACGTGCCTTCGCGCTGAACGCGCTGCGGCCCTTGTGCGCCTTCTTCGCGCACCAGCGCGAAGGGCACGGAGGCAAGCGCGCCCGCCGACCAGCGTTCGGGCGATTGAATGGGCCGGTGCGGCAGGCGCACGTACAGGGAGGTCGTCAAACCGCTCCTCTATTGATCTTGAGAGTGTGAATGCGAACTGCCAACGCTAGCGCCGGATTGCGCAAGACCCGCGATGCTGAACGATGCGGATGACAATACGGCGAAGGCCGGGGTCTGTCTACAAGCGGCGCGTACGCACGTGGAGGGGTGTTGCGCCGCCGTCATGACGGAATCTCGTCGATGCGGCGGACCCAGACGATGCGGGTCGCGTTATTGTTGACTGGGTCGCCACGTGAAACAAGCGCCACTTCTCCGATGCGGGCCCGCTCGTGACGCGCCATCCCGTAGACCAGAAAGTAGTGGGTCTGCACGTCCAGCAGATTGGCCGCAGCGGCGGTGTCGACCCCGGGCGCGATGCCGCGCAACTGGTTCGTGACATCGCCGATGTTGCGGAAGTACGCGCGGTCGCGCGCCTGCACCAGCGAGCGGGCGCGGTCCAGGCTCAGGTTCGGGATGACGGCAGCCAGCACTTCGGCGCTGGCCGTGTTGGCGTTGATCTGCGTGCGGGTGGGGAGCACGATCACGTAGGAGCGCAGCTTGGCGACCATGTCCGCCGTGTAGCCCGGGATCGTCAGCAGGCTGGCCACGTCGTCGAGCGGTCGCGGGCCGTTGCCGGTGCTGCCGGCGCTCCCGCCCCCGCCGCTGTCTTCGCCGCCTTGCTGACCGCCCTGCATGCCTTCGATCGACTGGAAGCCGCCCAACATCTGCGCCAGGTACGTCGCCGTGACATTGGCCAGGCTCGGGTCGATGTTGAGCGACTGCAGCAGCAGGCCGTACGCCTTGATGGCGTTCTTGTCGCGGCCGGTAATGATCATGCGGCCGCCCAGCGTCCGCGCTATCAGCAGGTTCATCAGGTTGAAGCGCGCCTGGGCATCGAAGATCCGGCCGGACAGGTAGGACTCTTCGCCGGCCGTGTCCGTGCGCAGCGAGCTGCCGAGAAAGTCCGACAGCTTGGTTTCCTGAATCGGCACGGCCCAGATTTCGCCCAGGTGGTCTACCGCCCCGGTGCGGCGCTGGTCGTCGCGCAGGATGAGGCGCGCCCAGTCGATGCCCGCCCGCGCGATCCACGTGGCCTGCGATTTCAGGCGCTGGTTTTCCACCGCGCGGATCTCCACCTGCTGGCGCCACAGCATGCCCGACACGATCACCACGGCCAGCGTAACGACGAGCAGCGCTGTAATGATGGCCGCGCCGCGCTGGCGCCCGGGCTGCGGATGACGTTGAGACAATCGACGGGAGCATCGCGCCATGTCAAAGCCCCGTCATGCAGATGCGCGTGAAGCGCTGCGGCGCGCCCTGCGGCGTCATGCGCACGAGCAATGCCAGTTCCACCGCGCGCACCGAGGCGACCGGCACCACCACGCCGGGGCTGTTGGCCGAGGGCGCCGACGCGCTGGGCGTGGAAGCCGACGGCAAGCCGGTGAGGGTGGTGGTGTTGCTACCGGCCGGGAACAGTGCCGCCGACAGCGCGCCCGTGCTGTCCATCCAACCGCCGGGTTCGATCCAGGCGCGGGCGCCGATGCTGTCAACGTTGGCGGCGAGCAGGTAGCGCGCGGCACCCACACCGCCCTGGCGCAGGTTGTCCATCGCATTGCGCAGGTCGCCGCGGTTGGTGATCGGTTGGGTCTGGAGGCGCTCGAGCCGGCCGTCGACGATGCGGTAGAGCACCACCTGCCACGCAGGCGGTTGGCCATCGTCGCGGCGGTCGCGCACCATCAACACGCGGTTGGCGTCTACCTCCACCGGTGAGCGCGACAGCGTGTTCGGATCGGCCAGTTGGGTGCAATCGGCATCGAACTGGGCGTAGGCCGTCTTGAGTGCTTCGATGCGTTCATCGCGTTGGGCCAGCGCCTCGTGCGTGCGGGTCATGCTGTCGAGCCCGCGCCAGGCGATCACGGCCAGGATGGCCAGCAGCGTGATCGCCACCAGCAGTTCGAGCAGGGTGAAGCCGCGCGTGCCGATGTTCGCGGAACGATTAGAAGACATTGCGCGCATCGTTCGGCAATAGAGTTACAAGCCAGGCCAGTCGCACGGATTTGGAGGCATCCGGATAGACGGACACCTCCACGCGGCGGAACACCGGGTTGGGGGTGCTGGCGATGGTTTCTTCGCACCACAGTTGCGTATCGCCTTGCGGGCACGGAAAGCCGCGCGCACCGGGGTCTGGGAAGACCCGTGCCAGGCGCAGGTTGGCCAGGTGGTTCTCGGCGCTCCAGGTGGCGATCATGCGAGTCTGCAGCGAATCGCTGGCGGTGGTCATGCTGCCCATGGCGCGCATGGTGGCGGTGAGCGCCACGGCCACGATGGTCAGCGCCACCAGCACTTCGAGCAGGGTGAAGCCGCGCGTGCGCGTGGGACGATGGCTGCGCGTCATTGCGTTTGCATCTCCATCAGCACGCGGGGGCCGCCGTCGGATACCACGTCGACGCGCGATCCTTGCGAGGTCAGCGCCACGCGCCACGGCAAGCCGATCGCCTCGCGGCCGAACACGAGGCGCTGCGGCGCGCCCGGGACCGCAGCGGCACCGGCGACGATCTGTACGTTGTCCATGCCTTGGCGCCAGTGGCCCGGCGCGAGCACGTCGCGCGTGAGCAGGCGCCAGCCGTTGGGGGTCGATTCGTAGAAGCGCCAGCCCTGCGCATCGCCTTCCCACGCCACAGGGCGCGATGTGAGCTGCGCCTCTTCCTGAGCCAGTTCGATCAGGCGGGCGAGCTTTTGCGCATCATCAGCCAGCTGCGAGCGCGGGTTGGGCGTAGCGTTCACGGCCACCACGGCCAGCACGATGCCGATGATGACCACCACCACCAGCAACTCCAGCAGCGTAAAGCCGCGAGGGTGCTGGTGGCGGCGTGATTGGCCGAACATGGTGCGAGGGTGGCTGAGGCGACTGCGGCGGCTTAGTTGTCCCAGTTGCCGATATCGGCGTCATTGCCCGTGCCGCCGGCCTGGCCGTCGGCGCCGAAGCTGAAGACGTCCACTTCACCGCGCACGCCTGGGTTCAGATATTGGTACGGATGGCCCCACGGGTCTTTGGGCAGGCGTTCCAGATAGCCGCCGCCTTTCCAGTTGTTGGGGATCGGCTCGGTGGTCGGCTTGGTGACCAGCGCGCTGATGCCCTGCTCGGTCGTCGGGTAGCGGCCGTTGTCCAGGCGATAGAGCTTGAGCGCCTGCGAAATGGAAGCGATGTCCTGTTTGGCGGCGATGATGCGCGCCTCGTCGGGGCGGCTCATGATCTTCGGCACCACCAGCGCGGCGAGGATACCCAGGATCACCACCACCACCATGATTTCGATCAGGGTGAAGCCACGCGCTGCGTGTCGAGCGAGGGCGCGCTGGCGGAAAGAGGAGCGAAGTTGGCCTTGCATCATGGCGACAGAGTTGGCAATAAGGGTAAGAGACACAGTATATCCGTCAGAGATGACCATATATTGCGCAGCGGGGTCATGCTGCGTTGGCGCTAGAGCCGCCCCTCCAAGCTGTTCACCGAACCGGCATGAAGGGCGGATAGAATCGGCGTATTCCTACGGTGCCTCGCCCATTTCATGAACGCTCGACAGTCGTCCCGCCTGCTCAGCCTTGTACTGTTTGCTGCCCTGTGTGCGCTGCTGACGCACTGGGTGCTGACGCTGTCGTCGCTGCGCTCGCTGGGCGCGCCGCGTGAGGCGCGCGTGGCGCAGACCGATGCCCTGGAGACCGGCGCCGCCGTCACGCTCTTCGGCGGTGGCCCGCAGAACGGTCCGCGCGATGTGCAGATCATGGGCGTGGTGGCGGATCTGGCCGATGGTTCCGGGGCAGCCATCGTGTCCATGGACGGTGGCGCACCGCAGGCCGTGCGCGCCGGCAAGTCGTTGTCGTCCAGCATCAAGCTGGTGGAAATCAAGGCGCGCTCGGTGGTGATCGAGCGTAATGGCGCGCGCCAGGAGATTCCGCTGCCGGCCAGCGCCGTGGCGGGCGTCTCGCCGGCCAATCGCAATACGCCGGCCATGCCGCTGCCCCCCGCAGGCGCCGCGGCACCGCTGTCCACTCCCGCAATGCCGCCCGCACCGTCAGTTGCCAACAACCCGGCCAACACCGCCATGCCGGGCGCCATGCTGCCCATTGCACCCGCGCAGATCAACACGGGGGACGAGCCTGTCAGCCAGGGGGGCGGCATCGTCGGCCCGCGCCACCGCGCAGCGGCCGCCGCACGCAAGGGCGATACCCCCCAGCCCGGCGCCGACCAATAGGCATGTCGTGCCTGATGCGGCTCGCCATGCGTTGGCGGGCGCATATTACAGCGCGTGTCATCGGGGTAACAGCGTGTAAAAGCCGGCAACGCGCCGGGATCGTCGGGTTCTAATCCGCTACACAGTCCATGTGAAAAGGAGCTGACCATGACCAACAAACGTGCTGTACAAGCCTTCCTCGCCACCTCGGCCCTGTTCCTCGCCATGTCGGGCATGAACGCCCGGGCCCAGGATGCCAGTGCCCCCGCTGCCAGCGCGCAAGCGCCGGCCGCCGCCACGGCACCGGCTGCGCCGCAGAGCGACGCCCGCGCCGGCAAGCCTGGCCACCACGGTGGCTTCAAGGCCATCGACACCAACGGCGACGGCCAGGTCTCGCGCGACGAGGCCAAGGGCCACGCGTGGCTTGAAAAGAACTTCGACCAGATCGATACCAACCACGATGGCCAACTGAGCAAGGACGAGCTGGCCGCCTGGCACAAGGCCCACAAGGGCGAGATGCACGAAAAGATGGCGCAGCGCTTCGACGCCAAGTTCAAGGCGGCCGACAAGGACAACGATGGCAGCCTGACCAAGGACGAAGTGCAGGCCGGCATGCCGCGTCTGGCCAAGAACTTCGACCAGATCGACGCCAACCACGACGGCAAGATCACCGAAGACGAGATCCGCGCCTACATGAAGGCCCGTCACGACGCCCGCAAGGCGCAGAAGAACACCCCGGCGGCCGCGGCCATGCCCGGTGGCCCGTCGGCGACGAAGGGCGAGTGACGCCTCGTCTGAATCTCCGCACGCAAGCGGCGCCTTCGGGCGCCGTTTTTTATTGCCTGCGCCCCTCCGATCCTCAATGCATTGCAAGACCGGTGCGGGTTGGTTTGGTTACGGGGCCGTGTCAGTGCCGCATGCGCGCATGCCGCAACGCCCATGAAAAACACCCCGATGGCGAACCATCGGGGTGCGGGGTCAGCACGCCTGAAGCTTGAGGGTCTTCAGGCCGGCTGGTCGTCGGCCTTGAGCACGCCGCGGCGCATCTGGTCGAGTTCGATCGACTCGAAGAGCGCCTTGAAGTTGCCCTCGCCAAAACCTTGGTTGCCCTTGCGCTGGATGAACTCGAAGAAGATCGGACCGAGCTGGTTTTCCGAGAAGATCTGCAGCAGAAGGTCGCCCGGCGCGCCGTCGATCAGGATCTTGCGCTTCTTCAGTTCCGCCACGTCTTCGCCATGGCCGGGGATGCGCTTGTCGACCAGTTCGTAATACGTGTCGATCGTGTCGAGCAGCTTGATGCCGTTGCTGCGCAGCGCATCCACCGTGTTGAAGAGGTTGGTCGAGCCGAGCGCGATGTGCTGGATGCCCTCGCCGTGGTACATGTCCAGATACTCCTGGATCTGACCGGCCTTCTCCGTTCCTTCCTCGTTGATGGGGATGCGGATGTTGCCGCACGGGCTCGTCATCGCCTTGCTCTTCACGCCCGTGACCTGGCCTTCGATGTCGAAGTAGCGCACTTCACGGAAGTTGAAGAAGCGTTCGTAAAACTCGGCCCATTCCTTCATCCGGCCACGGTAGACGTTGTGCGTCAGGTGGTCGATGTAGGTCAGGCCGTGCCCGGTGGGGTTCGGGTTGGCGCCCGCGATGGGCACGAAATCGACGTCGTAGATGCTGATGTTGCCGATGTCGCCGGCCTTGGCGTCGTTCTTGCCGGTCCAGCGGTCGACCAGGTAGATCAGCGAATCGCCGATGCCCTTGATGGCCGGAATGTTCAGCTCCATCGGGCCACTGTGCGTGTCGAAGCCCCAGGCGCCCAGCTCCAGCGCTCGCTTGTAGGCGAAAGCGGCGTCTTGCACGCGAAACGCGATCGCGCAGATCGACGGGCCGTGCAGGCGCGCAAAGCGCTGCGCGAACGAATCGGGCTCGGCGTTGATGATGAAGTTGATCTCGCCCTGGCGGTACAGCGTCACGTTCTTGTGACGGTGCTTCGCGATGGCGGTAAAGCCCATGTTTTCGAACAGCTTGCCCATGGCAATAGGGTCCGGTGCGGCATATTCGATGAACTCGAAGCCGGCGGTGCCCATCGGGTTTTCCCAAGGCGTGAATTGCATGGCGATCTCCTGCGGGGCGGGCGCCGCTAGGGCGCTCAGGTCTTTGACGATCCTCGCAGTGTAGGAGTGTGCATCCAAGCAAAAATTGCGAAGTTGTGCCCACCTTGCTAAATTTGCGCAAGAAAATTGCCGAATTAATTGGTGCGGAGCAACAAAATGAATAAAGTGGAACTCGACAAGATCGACCGCAAGATCCTGGAAGTCCTGCAGAACAACGGCCGCCTCACCAATCTGGAAGTCGCCGAGCGGGTGAACCTGTCGCCCAGCCCGTGTTTGCGACGCATCCGCCGCCTGGAGGAATCCGGGGTGATCCGCCAGTACGCCGCGCTGCTCGACCCGTCCAAGATCGGGCTGGGGCTGTCGGCGTACATCAACGTGCGGCTGGAGAAGCAGGGCGGTGCGCCCAAGGGGAAAGGCCCGTCCGATATTTTTCGCGCCGCCGTGGCGACGTGGCCGGAGGTGGTCACGTGCTACGCCATGACCGGCGAGATGGATTACCTGCTCAAGGTGTTCGTGGAAGACATGGAGCACTTCGCGCGCTTCATCCGCGATCAACTGCTCGCCCACCCGGCAGTGATCGATGTGAAGAGCAGCTTTGCGCTGGAGCGGATCAAGGATACGACGGCGTTGCCGGTGGTGGTTTGAGGGATTGGCTAGTTGCGCCATAAAGGCATAAACCGCGAATCACGCACCTCAGCGGTCCGATCGTGGGCCTTCCTTGTTCGAGCCTGAATCGCTGCGGGCGGCACGCGAGTCTCAAACACTCGCATTCCGCAGTCAGAGGTCGAATTTTTCGGCCCTTGACGGACGGCTTCGACCCTCTGACGGCGGGACGCCAGCCTCGCCTCGATGACTTCGTATGTTTGATAGCGAGGTGTGGGCTTCGGTGGGCCGATGGGTCGGATGTCTTTGGGCGGAGTGCGGACCTTTGAGCCCCGAGCGCCGCTGTTTGACGGCGAGGTGTCACTCTCATGCAAGCGAATTCAGGTGTTTGAGCGCGACACATGAGGCCAAAACTGCGGCGCTTGGCGGTCTATTGGGTAACCGCGAGCAGCATAGGGCGGCGTTCCACTCTACGCCGCAGGCTGGGTCGGTGGCGCCACGCGGCGCTTGATGAAAACCGCCGGAGATAACACCGGGATATGCCGGGCCCGCAGCGTGACCAGCCAATCGCCCGCGGCGTCTTCGCAGGTGAGGCGGAAGTGGTTCGCGTCAATCCATTCGACGTCGTCCAGCCAGAACGTGTAGTACGCCGCACCGACGGTGCCGGTGCTGATCGCGCGTGAAAGATCGGGGGCGACGAGGGTGATGGAGACGGCCTCTTCAAACGGGCAGTCGTAATTGGTGATGAGGACGAAGCCGAGGTCCGTCTGGTATTGCCGCAGCAGTTCGTAGCCGGGGATGGCGAGCGTCGGGTGCAGCACGCCGTCGACAATCACGCGCGTGCGCATGGGCCATTGCTCATACGGGCCCCTGTGTTTCTCCAGGGCGAAGCGTTGGAGCGGCTGCATGGCGGCGGCGCGTTCGCTGCGCTATTCCTTGCGCATGCCGCACAGGGCGATCTGGCGGGCAGGGTCGGCGGAATCCTTCCAGCCGGGTTCTTCGCGCTTCTGGTATGCCTCCATCGTTGGGTAGCCCTTTACGCTCCACGAGAACTCGCTGTAGCGCGAGACCTCGATGACGGCAAGACCGCAGCGCTTGCGGCGGTCTTCAATCTTGAACGCCGCGTGCGGGTGGTCGCCGGACAAGTCCTGCTCGATTACCTTGTAGCCAGTGGGGCCGCACTTGAAGAAGCTGGCATTCCATTCGATGGTGTTCGAGCGCAGGAACAAGGCGCCGTAGCAGGCACGGCCGTCACCGCGGAAGGTTCCGGTCAGCGCATCTGCGGCCATGGCCGATTGTGCGGTCAGCAGCGATACGGCGACGAGGAGGCGTCCTACTTGCATGCGGCGGTTCCGATCTTCGGGATGAGCGTAAGCACGTAATCGAGTTTCCGGATGTACGCGGCGTCGCCGTGGTTGTACAGCGCGGCGATATTCTGTGTCGTCACCGGCCGCCAGCCGGTTATCACCTTGCGCATGGCGGCCTTGCGGTATTTGACCACCTGCCCTGATTTGAGTGTGGCGGCATTCGGATTGAGCGCGCGCATTTCCGCCAGGGTCGCCCCCTGAGCGCGGGCGATCTTGTCAAAGCTGTCGCCCGCCTTGACGGCGACTTCATAGACCTTGTCGTCGGCATCGCGCACGCTCCGAACGTCGAACTTGGCCATACGCGTGAGCAGGTAGCCGACGCCGGCGCGAATGTTCCACGCGGGCACCGTTCGGGCCAGGCCCGCGTTCAACCGGGTGCGGATGGCGGGCGGCACGATCAGGTCGCTGCCTTCTTCGCCGCGCAGCAAGGTATTCAAGGCGGGATCGCCCAGGTTGCCGATCTGCATCGGCCTGGTGGCCCACGCTTCTGAATCGGCTCCGGTCTCGACCCACACCATCGCCTTGACGACGTGCCAGTCCAGCGGCAGATAACCCGCGTTGCCCATCAGGTAACGGTTGTATTCCGCCACCGCAGCCTGGATATCGCAGTCGTAGCCGTTCCAGCGGTCGGGGTGCTGGGTGGAGGTGTTGATGTAATCCTGCCAGCGCTCGAAATCGGTTTTCGGTCGGGCCTGGGCCTTGGTGACCATCTGCCCCTCCGTGGTTGCTTGACCTGTGGAGGGGCATGGTAGCCAGCGCCCGTCGGCGGCGTGTTAACGGCTGTTGATGTACCTTGCCGATGGCTGGCAATTGGCATCGGTGGCCTGCCAGGCTTCACTGCTTGGGCGAGGGATCGTCCTGCGGGTTGACGTATTTGATATCGAGCGGCCCCGTGCCATGAATCTGCACCACCGTCGCCGCCCTGGTGAAGGCGTAGTGGTGCATGCCTCCGGGCAGGTTGTGAAAACCGCCGGTCTTGAGCGCGTGCGCGGCGCCCATGTCCATGGTGTCGCCGCTGCCCAGGTACAGCGTGCCCGAGATCACCGTGAGGTTCTCGGTCTCGGTGTGCCAGTGCGGCGGCACCTTGTAGCCGCCTGGCGTTTTCAGGCGTACGACGTAGGGGCCGTCCTTGCCGGGGTCGCCGTAGAGCACGGCAAGCTTGGCGCCTTTGGGCAAGCCGGGCGGCGCGTCGACCCACTTCAGGGCGGATGGGTTGATCATGGTCATGTCGCCCATGGCGGCGTCTTGGGCGGCAGCGGGCGCGGCGCCCAGGCACAGCAGCATGGCCGCTGGCAGCAGTATCGATTGCGCGGATGGTGTCTTCATCGTCGTCTCCTTCTTGCCTCGGCATCGGCTCGCGGGCGACGCTGATGGCCGCCGCTGGAGAGCGAGAGGTGCCGCATCCTCATCGTAGGGAAAGCACCCGCGCGGATGACAAGCGCGCAATTGCCCTAGGCGAGCGATTGCGAGCAACGCCCAACACCAAACAAAAACGCCCGGTGGCGAGCCGGGCGTTTGTTGCAGAGCGATGCGCTTACACAGCGCGCTTTTGCGGCACCAGCGAGCGCCAGAAGCGCTGGCCGAAACGGCGCACATCGCGCAGGTTGCGCTTGAGCATGTAGTCGAGATCGGCGACCTGTTCGTCGATGGCTTCGGTCAACAGGCTCATCGTGTCGGCGGGCGGCAATTCGAGGTAGGCATCGGCCTCGCCATAGGCGTATTGCACGCGCATGCCAGCCTTCTTGGCGATGTGCATCATGGCCGCGTTACGCGACAGGCAGTGCATGTACAGCGTACGCACCTTGGTGTTCTGGCCGTGCATGGCGGCACGCTGGAACAGCGCACTGCCTACGCCCTTGCCGCGCGCCGATTCCGACACCGACACGCCGAACTCCGCCACGCGCCCTTGCGGGTTGTCGCGCAGGTAGGCAAGGTGGCCCACGCCGGTCAGCTCCAGGCGCTCGTTGTAGACCCCGAAGACCTTGTCGTGGTCGAAATCGATGCTGTCGACGTACGCCTCGATGACGTGATCCCGCACCACCTGGCCGAAACGCAGCAGGCGGTCTTCCTCGCCCAGGGCGAGCAGGTGTTTGAGCAGGCGCGACCGGTGGTGCGCAGCAAGCTCGCGCACCAGCACGGTGGAACGCGGCGCACCTTGCGCGGCTTCCGTTTTGTCGATGTCGTCCTGAGTGACGACGCCGATGGCCTTGCTCAGTTCGAGCGGGTTCACGACACGATTCCTGTTCTGATCGCGCCTTTCAATGGAAGGCAGCGAAGTGATGAGTCGGAGGTTCGGATGGCGCCTCCGGGGCACTCAATCGGGTGCAACTGAGTGTTGTGCAATGCACCATGCTATTGTAGTGCAATCAGGGTTTCCCCGTAAGTCTGGCGTCAGGCTTTCCGCGGGATTTCCCGGTAAATCATTGATTTAGCGCAGCCGGGCGCAGCTTCCGCGGTTGTGGCGTGCTAACAACGTCGATGCTGCGTTGCGCAAAAAGCGCTCAGCGCAGCGCTTTCGCAGGTGCTTTGTCCGTGACGCCACCGTCCTAGCCGCCATCCCGCCTGTAACGCCGCTCAACAATAGCCGTGCGAAGATGCACCATCAAGCCGCCCCACCCTCCTGATTTTCCATGACGCCCTCGCGCATTCTTGTGATCTACGCGCATCCCGCGCCGCGCCGTTCACGTGCCAACAAGCCATTGGCGCGTGCGTTGGCTAATCTGCCCGGCGTGGCCATGCACGACCTGTACTGGCATTACCCCGATTTCGACATCGACGTGCGTGCCGAGCAGGAAGCGGTGGAAGCGGCGGAGCTGATCGTCTTCCAGTTTCCGGTGCAGTGGTACGCCACGCCATCGCTGCTCAAGGAGTGGATCGACGTGGTGCTCGAGATGGGCTGGGCCTACGGGCCGGGCGGCACCGCCTTGCGCGGCAAGCACCTGATGGTGCTTGCCACGACGGGCGGCCGCGCGCATTCCTACAACGCCGACGGCATTCACGGCCACACGTTCGACATGTTCCTGCTGCCGCTGCAGCAGACGGCAGCGCTGTGCGGCATGCAATGGCAGCCGCCGCATGTGCTGCACGACGCCGACGATGCGTCTGCTGACGTCATCGACGCCCATATCGCGCAGGTCCGCGCCGCGCTGCAACCCTGGCTCCCGACCGACGCCGACGCCGTCGCCTGACATTTCCGATCTTTTCCTTGCCCATGCAATCGCACGATCTGCTCGTCAATTTCGTCATCTACCTGGCAGCGGCCGTGGCGGCAGTGCCACTGGCGCGTCGGCTGGGGCTGGGCTCCGTGCTCGGGTATCTGCTGGCCGGGGTGATCGTCGGGCCGTGGGGCCTGCGGCTCATCACGAATGTGCAGTCGATTCTGGATTTCTCCGAATTCGGCGTCGTGCTGATGATGTTTGTCATCGGCCTGGAACTGGAGCCGGCGCGGCTGTGGTCGCTACGGCGCAGCATCTTCGGATACGGCGGGCTGCAGCTCATGGTGTGCGCGCTGGCCGTGGGGCTGGCAGTCATGGCGGTGGGCCACCCCTGGCGTGCGGGTGTGGTGGCCGGCCTGGGGCTGGCGCTGTCGTCGACGGCCATCGCGCTGGCGACGCTGACCGAGCGTAATTTGATGCGCACGCCGGCCGGGACGGCCAGTTTCGGCATTCTGCTGTTCCAGGACATTGCGGCCATCCCGATGATCGCGCTGCTGCCGCTGTTGGCGACGGACGCCGGCGATGCCTCCGGCGGCCATAGCTGGGTGGCGGCGGCCAAGGCGGTGGGCGTGGTGGCGGCCGTGATCTTTGGCGGGCGCACGGTGCTGCGGCCCGTGCTGCGCGCCATTGCCCGCACCAACATGCGGGAGATGTTCACCTCGTTCTCGCTGTTGCTGGTGGTGGGCATTGCCTTGCTGATGCACAGCGTCGGTTTGTCGATGGCGCTGGGTGCATTCATTGCCGGCGTGCTGCTGGCCGATTCCGAATACCGTCACGCGCTCGAAACCGACATCGAGCCGTTCAAGGGCCTACTGCTCGGTCTGTTCTTCCTGGCCGTGGGCATGTCGATCGACTTTGGCGTGCTGATGCGCCAGCCGTGGGCCGTGATCGGCCTGGTTGCGGTGTTCCTGGCCGTGAAGATCGGCGCGCTGCGCCTCCTGGCCACGCGCTTTGGCATTGCGCGCGGACAGGCGTGGCTGTTTGCGTTCCTGCTCTCACAGGGCGGTGAGTTCGCGTTTGTGGTGTTCGGCCCCGGCGTGGCCGGCAACGTGCTGGGCGACGAGACGGCCGCCGCGCTTAACCTCGTGGTGGCACTGTCGATGGCCGCCACGCCGTTGCTGCTCCTGCTGCACGACAAGGTGCTGGTGCCGCGCATGATGGACGGCAAGAAGCGCGCGCCCGACGCCATCGAGCCGCAGGACAACCAGGTCATCATCGCGGGCTTCGGGCGTTTCGGGCAGATTGTCGGCCGCATGCTCTACAGCCAGGGCTATAGCGCCACCGTGCTCGATCACGATCCGGATCAGATCGACATGCTGCGCCGCTTCGGCTTCAAGGTCTTCTACGGCGACGCGACGCGCATGGACCTGCTGGAAACCGCCGGCGCCGACAAGGCCAGCATGATGGTCGTCGCCATCGACGACATGGAAACCAACCTTGAAGTGGTCGACCGTGTGCGCGAGCGCTTTCCGCACCTGAAGCTGTACGTGCGGGCGCGCAACGTGTCGCACGTCTACCAGTTGCGCGACCGAGGCGTGGAGGTGATCGAGCGTGAAATGTTCGAAGGCTCGCTCATGCTGAGCCGCCGCGTACTGGAAGGCCTGGGCAAGGAGCCTTACGAAGCGCACCGCATCGCGCAGACGTTCCGCCGCCATACGCTCAATTCGATGGAGCAGGTCTACCCGGTTTATCGCGATCAGAAGAAGCTGGTGTCGCTTGCGCAGCAAGGGCGCGACGAACTGGCGGAAATGTTCCAGCGCGACCGCACCCAACGCAAGCGCCTGCGCGAATCCGCCATGCCGTGGGGTGAGGGCGACGACCACAGCGACGTGGAAGGCACACAGCCCGATAGCGATCTCGCCAACGAAGGCGACGGTGGCGACGCGGACACCCCGATCGATTGCCCCGCGCGCGCAGGTCTGCGCCGAGACGGCTGACCTCAGGCGCTGACCGCGAACAAAGAAATAGGAGCGCTGTGCGGCGCTCCTCGGGGCAGGTCCAGGGTCCGGGCGGCGCCTACACGGCCACGCTCACATTGCGACGCAGTTCGCAGGTGCTGAGCGAATCGGCCTCGCCGCGCAGCAGCAACTGTCCGTTGCCGACCAGTTCGCGGCAGCGCCAGAAGACGAACCAGTCGCTGGCGAGCAGCCCGTCGATGGCGCCCATGATGCTGCCGACCACGTCGCGGGCGCTGGCCCAGTCGGTGGGAACGTGCTCCAGGATCACTTCATCGACGGTGCCGTACGACACCGGCACCAGCGTGTTGCCCTTCCACAGCCGCGTGTCGGCGTTCTCGCGCACGGTCTGCTGCCATTCGTAGGCCAGGCGGCCGATGCGCAGCACCGACACCGGGGCGATGGTCGAAAACCGCCGCGCCAGCCGGGCGCCCGAATACATGCCGATGGTGGTCAGCGGGCCCTGACCGTTGGGGGCCTCAAGTTCGCGCACATCCATGCCGACTTCATTGATGCGCTGGGGCGATTGGTGCAGATGGAACGCCACCCGGCGCAGCATGAGCTGGTCCGACGCGCTTTGGCCGTGCCAGATGGCGACTTCCGTGGTGGCATCGCGCAGGTCGGCGAGCGACGCAAGTGCGTCGCGCATCTCGGCGGCGAAGTCGATATTGCTGTTGGGCGCCACGCGCTGCCAGAAGCCGGAGCGTGCCATGGCGACGCTATCGACGTCGACCAGCGGCCCGACGGCGAGATCGTCGCGCAGCACGACTACGGAATCGGGGCGGCCAGCCTGTGCGAGCGCCTGTTTGAGCGTGGCGCCGGCAACATCGCCGTTGACGACATGGATGTATTGCATGGCAGCAATTGTAGCGAGAGTGTCAGCGCCGCGCTTTCGTTTTACGCATCTCTATCAGTATTCCTTTGCGCGGTGTCATGTGCCTATCCGAAGGTGGGATAGCCCTCGGGCAATCCTCAGGCTGGCGTGAGAAAATCGCGGTTTTGTTGCAGACCATAACTAAGAACAGGTGAGGAAACATCCATGAGAGCCCCGTTGTTGCCCAAGGGTTTGCGCCCTGCCGTGCTCGCCGTCGTTGCACTGGTCGGTGCGCTGGCTGCCGGCCACGCTGCCGCCGTGCCGCCGGCTGAAATCTACAAGCGCGCCCAGCAGGAAAAACCCGCGCTGATCGACACCATGAAGACGCTGGTTTCGATCGAATCGGGCAGCAAGGACATCGAAGGCCTGGACAAGATTGCCGGCGTGATCGCCGAGCGCCTGCGCGGCATGGGCGGCGACGTCAAGCTGATCGACCCCAGCGACCATGCCTACCGCATGGCCGACACGCCCGAAAAGATCGGCAAGATGGTGCTGGCGCGCTTCAAGGGTGAGGGCAAGCGCAACATCATGCTGATCGCGCACATGGACACCGTCTACCTGAAGGGCATGCTCGCGCAGCAGCCGTTCCGCATCGACGGCGACCGCGCCTACGGTCTGGGCATTGCCGACGACAAGAACGGCGTGGCGGTCATCCTGCACACGGTGTCGATCCTGCAGGCCGTCAATTTCAAGCAATACGGCACGCTCACGGTGCTGATCAACGGCGATGAAGAAATCAGCTCGCCCGGCGCGCGGGCCATGCAGGCCAAGCTGGGCGCCGAGCAGGACGCCGTGTTTTCGTGCGAAGGCACGCGCGTGATGTCGGACAAGCTGTCGCTGGCCACCAGCGGCATCGGCGCGATCCTGCTTGATGTAAAGGGCAAGGCTTCGCACGCGGGCGGCGCACCGGAGCAAGGCCGCAACGCGCTGTACGAACTGTCGCACCAGGTGCTCCAGATGCGCGATCTGTCCAAGCCCGAAACCGGCCTGAAAGTGAACTGGACGGTGGCACAAGCGGGCACCAACCGCAACGTGATCCCGGCCGTCGCCACCGCGCAGGCCGATGTGCGTCTGCTGCGGGCCGCCGATGCCGACAAGCTGGAAGAGACCGTCAACGAACGCATCAAGAACAAGCTGGTCTCGGATACGCAGGTCACGGCCAAGTTCGAGCGCCGCCGCCCGCCGCTGGAAGCGACGCCGGCGTCGCGCGCGTTGGCCGAGCACGCCCAGAAGATCTACGGCGAACTCGGCAAGACGCTGGAGATTGACGACAAGGCAGAAGGCGGCGGCACCGATGCCGCGTTTGCCGCGTCCAAGACCAAGGCGCCTGTGATCGAGCGCTTTGGGCTGGCGAGCTTCGGCGCGCACTCGAACGACGCCGAATACGTCGACTTGAACTCCATCGTGCCGCGCCTGTACCTGCTGACGCGCATGGTCATGGACGTGTCGCGCGATCGCGTCGGCCTGACCAAATAACTGCACTGCAACGCGGCGCGTAAGCCTTACACGCGCCGCAGCACATCTCCTGCGCGAAGCCGCTGTCCTGCGGCTTCCCACCGCCCGGGTGCCGGGTATTCCGCTTGCTTTCCCCTGACGCATGTCCCCAGCTACGGCCCGCCCGGCCGGTGGAGCGTGCGTCATGTCAGAACATCCCTCCGCAGCATCGAGCGACCCTTCCCAGGCAACGGATGGATCACCCGCCCGCCCCAGCCGGCGTGGCTTTTTGCAGAGCGCGGCCGCCGCGGCGTCGGCGCTTGCGTTGCCGTACGAGTCGGCGGGCGCGCGCACTGATGCGTCGGCCCCGGCACGTCCGGCGGCGTTGGCACCGGCGCGGCCCGTGTCCCTCAATATCAACGGCAAGCCGTATGCGTTGTCGCTAGAGCCGCGTGTCACATTGCTCGATGCGCTGCGCGAGGTGCTCGGCCTGACCGGCACCAAGAAGGGCTGCGACCGCGGTCAGTGCGGCGCGTGCACTGTCCTCGTGAATGGTCGGCGCATTAACAGCTGCCTGACCCTGGCGATCATGCACGAGGGCGAGGCCATCACCACCGTTGAAGGGTTGGCGCATGCGCATGAAGGCGTGGTTGACCGCGCGGCGCTGCATCCGGTGCAGGCGGCCTTTCTTGAACACGACGCGTTCCAGTGCGGCTATTGCACGCCGGGGCAGATTTGCTCGGCTGTCGCCGTGTTGGAAGAGGCGGGCCGCGGCATGCCGAGCGCCGTCACGTCGCCCGCGGCGCTCGGCAATGACGGCGCCGTTGCGCTGACCGAAGACGAAATACGCGAGCGTATGAGCGGCAACCTCTGCCGCTGCGGCGCGTACCCCAACATCGTGGCGGCAATTCGTGTAGTGGCCGCCAAGTCGGGCAACGTTGCCTGAGGAGCCGTCATGCAATCGATTGCTTATGACCGTGCATCTTCCGTCGAGGCCGCCGTGCGCCTGGGCAACGAGCCGGGCGCGCGCTATATCGGCGGGGGGACGAATCTGCTGGACCTGATGAAGGGCGGCGTCGAGCAACCGCAGCGGCTGGTGGACGTGAGCCGCCTGCCGCTGGCGCAGATTCGCGCGTTGCCCGACGGTGGCCTGCGCCTGGGCGCGATGGCGCGCAATGCCGATACGGCGGCGCATCCGCTGGTGCGCTCGCGCTATCCGCTCCTGAGCGAAGCGATTGTGTCGGGCGCGTCTGGCCAACTGCGCAACATGGCCACCAACGGCGGCAACCTGATGCAGCGCACGCGTTGCCATTACTTCTACGACACGGCGTACCCGGCGTGCAACAAGCGGCAGCCCGGTTCCGGCTGTGCCGCGCGCGAGGGCTTCAATCGCATGCACGCCATCCTCGGCGCCAGCGAGGCCTGCGTGGCGACGCATCCGTCCGACATGGCTGTCGCCTTGGCCGCGCTCGACGCCACGGTGGTGGTGCACGGCGCGCGCGGTGAGCGGCGTATCCCGTTCGAAGCGTTCCATCGGCTGCCGGAAGCGCATCCCGAGATCGACACGACGCTCGGGCCCGGCGAGTTGATCGTCGCCATCGATCTGCCGCCGCCCGTGTTCGGCCCTCACGTGCATTACCTGAAGGTGCGCGACCGTGCCAGTTATGCGTTTGCGCTGGTGTCGGTGGCTGCGGCGCTGGCGTTGCAAGCGGATGGGCGGACGATCCGGGAGGCGCGCATCGCGCTGGGCGGCGTCGCGCACAAGCCGTGGCGTGCGCATGCGGCCGAGCAGATGCTGGCGGGGCAGGTGCTGGACGCGCAGTTGTTTGCCCAGGCCGGCGCGTTGGCCGTGCAGGGCGCACAGCCATTGCGCGACAACGGTTTCAAGGTGCCGCTCACACAGCGTGCAGTGGCGCGCGCGCTAACCGTGGCTTCCGACCCGACTGGAGGTGTGGCATGAGCAACGTCGGCCAACCGCTGGATCGCACTGACGGTCTGCTTAAAGTCACGGGCCAGGCACGCTACTCCGCCGAGTTTCAGGTGCCGCGTCTGGTACATGCGGTGCTGGTGCAAAGCACGGTGCCCGCCGGCCGGATCAGCCGGGTCGATGCGCACGTCGCGCAGGCCATGCCCGGCGTGCTGCTGGTGATGACGCACGAGAACGCGCCGCGCTTGCCAAACGATGGCAAGCCCGCGCTGGAACCACCGGCCGGACGCGTGCTCTCGTTGCTGCAGGACGATCAGGTGCATTACAACGGCCAGCCCGTCGCGCTAGTGGTGGGCGACACGCTGGAACATGCGCAGGCCGCAGCGCGCATGGTGCGCGTGGAGGTTGCGCAGCAGGCGGCGCGGCTCGATTTCGAAACCGCCCGCGCCGATGCGCACTCGCCCGGCAAGGTGCAGGGGCAGTCGGCCGATACCATGCGCGGCGATTTGGCCGCCGGCATGGCGCAAGCGGCGCAGCGCATCGAGGCCGTCTACGGTACGCCCATGGAAACGCACAACCCCATGGAGCCCCACGCGACCATCGCGGTGTGGGAGGGCGATTCCCTCACGTTGTACGACAGCACGCAGTACGTCTCGGGTGTGCGCCGCACCGTCGCCAAGACGCTTGGCCTGTCGCCTGACAAACTCCGTGTGGTGTGCCCGTTCGTGGGCGGCGGGTTCGGCTGCAAGGGCTCGGTGTGGTCGCATGTGGTGCTGGCGGCGATGGCCGCGCGCCAGGCCGGGCGGCCCGTCAAGCTGGTCCTGGAGCGGCCGCAGATGTTCGGCCCGGTCGGCGGGCGCCCGCGCACCGAGCAGCGCATCGCCTTGGGCGCCGGCCCCGATGGCCGCTTCACCGCCATCTCTCACGACTCGCTGACCACCACGTCGATGATTGAAGACTGGACCGAGCCCTGCGCCGTCGTGACCCGCATGCTCTACGACACGCCCCACCAGCGGACGACGCATCGGCTCGCGCGCCTCAACATCGGCACGCCGACGTTCATGCGGGCGCCCGGCGAAGCCACCGGTACGTTCGCACTGGAAGTGGCACTGGATGAGATGGCCTACGCGCTCGGTATCGACCCGGTGGAGCTGCGCCTGCGCAACGATGCGGTACAGGACCCGGAAAAACGCCTCCCGTGGTCGAGCAAATCGCTGGCGGCGTGTTATCGCGCCGGCGCCGAGCGCTTTGGCTGGGCACGTCGCAATCCCCAACCGGGCAGCATGCGCCAGGGCAATACACGTGTCGGGTGGGGCATGGCCACGGCCACGTACCCCGCAAACCGCAGTGCCGCGGCCGCCACCGCGCGCTACCTGCCGGACGGCACGGTGCAGGTCGAATCGGGCTCGCAGGATCTGGGCACCGGCACCTACACGGTGATGACGCAGGTAGCGGCGGATGCCATGGGCGTGCCGGTCGACCGCGTGCACTTCAGCTTGGGCGACACGCGCATGCCCGAGGCGCCGGTGTCGGGCGGATCGCAGAGCGCGGCCAGCGTCTCGCCCGCCGTGCAGGCTGCGGGCACGCAGGCGCGCGATGCGTTGATTGCCGCAGCCGTTGCCGATGCCAGCTCGCCGCTGCACGGGCTCGCTGCAGACGAGGTCACCGTGGCCGACGGCTTCCTCAGCGCCCGCAGCGGTGCGCGCGAGCCCGTGGCTGCCGTGGTCGCCCGCTACGGCCGTCCCATCGAGGTGACCGCCAAGGTGCAGCCGGGCGAGGAAAAGCAGAAGTTCTCAATGCACTCGTTCGGTGCGGTGTTTGTCGAGGTGCATGTCGATGCGGATCTGGGCGTGGTCCGCGTCTCGCGCATCGTCGGCAGCTACGGCGTGGGGCGGTTGCTCAATGCCAAGACCGGCCGCAGCCAGCTCATGGGCGGCATCGTCTGGGGCATGGGCATGGCGCTGTTCGAAGAGAGCCTGCTGGACCCGCGTTACGGTCGTATCGTCAACAACAACCTGGCGGAGTACCACGTGCCCGTCAACGCCGATGTGCCCGACATCGACATCCTCGTGCTCGATGAGGCGGACCCGCACATCAACCCGCTCGGCGCCAAGGGCATCGGCGAGATCGGTATCACGGGCGTGCCGGCAGCCATCGCCAATGCCGTCTATCACGCCACCGGCCGGCGCGTGCGCGAATTGCCGATCACGCTCGACAAGCTCATCTGAGCATATGAAAAAGCCCCGCTGGCGCATCACCAGCGGGGCCAGAGTGGGCCAAGAGGCGGAAAACGGAGGATGCCTGGAGACCGGCCCGTAACTGCTCAATACGCGGCGAACGCGGCGAATGCCGTTATGCCGTTGGGCGCATCAATTCGGAACCGGATACCCGTAGACTGTACCGCCGGCTTCGCGAGAGCGGCCGGCCGGGTCGCTGCGCATGCCGTCCGAATACGGATCGAAGCGGCCGCTGCGCGCGCCCTCGGTATACGTGTCGAAGCGTCCGGTGCGGGCACCATCGCTATAGACGTCGAACCGTTCGGCGCGTGCATCCTGCCCGAACACTTCCACGCGGGTGGCCTGCGCCCAAGCGCTGCCCGCCGCGAGGGCCCCGACCGCCAGCATGGCGGCCAACCCCATCTGCTTGAGTCGCATGGCGAACTCCTTCTTCAACTGATTTTCGGTACTGTTTTAGGCGTGGTCATTTGCTGTCTTGCCACGGTCTACAGCCTAGGTCAGAGGGCATACCGTATCCACGGTGGTGCGACGAACGGTTCGTTGTCGGCGCCGAAATGATGCAAGTCAGCGCGAACGGCGTTCAAAGGCGCGCCAATGGCGTAGCGCCTCCGTTCATTCCCCAACCTTTTTGTCTAAACAAGAGATCGGTTGAAAGCCCGTGCTCGGCTTTGATGCACCACAGCAGGGCATCTCCAGCCCGCAAGCCTTTCGATAGGCCGATTTGGTGCAGTGCATTAAGAGCGATGCGTGCTTACCACACTTGGTAGAACGATTCCGTGAATTGCTTTGCCGCGCATATGGGCTTTTGTTAAATTTGCGCGGCACTTCCGACACGGAAGTAAGGAAACGGAGGAGCCCAACCTCATGCACACGGGGTCGGGCGGTTTGAGACAACTCTTTTATTACGAGCCCACATGAAAAAGTCTGCCATTCTGGTTGCAGTTGGCGCCCTGTTCGCAGGTTCTGCCTACGCCCAATCGAGCGTGACGCTGTACGGTATTGTCGATACCAGCATTCACTACATCAACAACGCCAACCAAGCTGGCAACAGCGTGACCCAGATGGAAAGCGGCGCTGTGTCGAACAGCCGCTGGGGCCTGAAGGGCTCGGAAGACCTGGGCGGCGGCACCAAGGCTCTGTTCGTGCTGGAAAGCGGCTTCAACTCGGCCACTGGCAAGATGAGCAGCGCTGGTACGTTGTTCAACCGTCAGTCGTTCGTGGGTCTGTCGAACAAGGACCTGGGCACCATCACCCTGGGTCGTCAATACAACTTCGGCTTCACGACGGGCGGCAACTTCGACCCGCTGGGCGTGGGTAACTATGACGGCAACTCGTGGATGTACTACGGCCTGACCGGTCTGCGTGAATCGAACATGCTGAAGTACGAAGGCAAGTGGAACGGCCTGTCGGTCGGCCTGGCCTACGGCTTTGGCGAAGTTCCGGGTGCAGCAAGCCAGAACTCGTACGTTGGCGGCACGGTGGCCTATGAATTCGGCCCGGCCTACATCGGCGCATTCGCACAGCAGCACAAGGATATTGCTGGCAACAAGCAAACCGTTTGGGGTATCGGTGGTAACTACACCATCGCTGCGGCCAAGCTGTTCGCAGGCTACATCGACAGCAGCGACGCCACGGGTTGCGTGAACAGCTCGGCAAACTGCGTCGGCGGCAGCGCCTTTGGCCTGAACATCTACGGCAACGCCACCTCGGGCGCTGGCCTGACCCCGGGCGCCACGAAGCGTCGTGACCACGTCGGCATCCTGGGCGTGACGTACAACATCACCCCGGCCCTGGCTCTGACGGGCGCGTTCTACTACGACAGCATTAACAACGCTGCTCTGACCGCCGGCAACGACGGCAAGCGCTACACCGGTGTTCTGCTGGCCGAGTACGCCCTGTCCAAGCGCACGCAAGTGTATGGCACGGTCGACTACAACAAGGTCAAGGACGCAGCTCTGCCGGAACTGTCGGGTGGCGGCAACGCAACCGGCGTTGGCAAGTCGAACCAGACGAGCGTTGGCGTGGGTATCCGCCACATCTTCTAATCGACGCTGTCACTCGATTGGGAACGGAAAAGGCGCCTTCGGGCGCCTTTTCTTTTGCCTGCCGTTTTTGTACTTCGCCGGGGCGAGCTTGCCTGGGCATCGGCCTACAATGTTTCTTTCCGTTTCTTTCCTCCGACATTGCGCCATGACTTCCGCACGTACTGCCCGCCGTCGTCTGATTGCTTCTGCTGCGCTACTGTGCGCCGGTCTGCCGTTGCTTGCTGCTGCGCCGGTGCAAGCGCAGGACTATCCGGCCAAGCCGATCCGCATCATCGTCGCGTACCCGACCGGCGGCATTTCCGACAACGTGGCGCGTGCGCTCGGTGAAAAGCTGTCGGCGCAACTGGGCCAGCCGGTGGTGGTGGAAAACCGGGCGGGTGCCGGCGGCAGCATCGGCATGGACGCCGTAGCCAAGGCGGCTCCGGATGGCTACACGCTGGGCTTTTCGTCGGTGAGCCCGCTGACGCTCAATCCGCATTTCGGCAAGCTGCCGTACGACCCGCAGAAAGACATCGCGCCCGTGGCCAATGTCATGTACGCACCGATGATCCTGCTGGGCACGCCTTCGTTCACCGGCAAGAGCTTTGCCGACATGCTGAGCCAGTCGCGGGCCAAGCCAGGTTCGATCCGCTGGTCGACATCGGGCCTCGGTACGGTGGGGCATCTGGCGCTGGAGCAGATCAAGTCGCAGGCGCGTGTGGATATCACGCTCATCCCGTACAAGGGCGGTGGCCAGCAACTGACCGATGCGCTGGGCGGCCAGGTTGAAGTCATGTCGACCAACGTCGGCCGGACCCTGATGCAACACATCACGAGCGGCGAGCTGCGCCCGCTCGCGGTGGGTGCGCCGCACCGGCTCGATGCGCTGCCTAATGTGCCGACCTTCACCGAGCTGGGTTACGCCAAGGCGAATATGGCGTCGACCTTCGGCGTGTTCGCGCCCGCCAAGACGCCGGCCCCCGTGATTGCCCGATTGAACGCCGAGATCAACAAGGCGCTGGCCGCGCCCGATCTGCGCGAGCGCCTCACGCAGGCCGCCGTGGTGCCGGCGGGCGGCACCGCCGAGCAATTTGCCGCGGCCATCCGCGCGGAATACGACAGCAACGGCCGCATCGTGCGCGCCGCCGGCATCAAGGAACAGTGAGCCGGCTTACGCCGTAAACCGGTACCCCACGCCGACTTCGGTCAGCAGGTGTTCGGGCCGCGCCGGATCGCGTTCCAGCTTGTGGCGCAGATGGCCCATGTAGATGCGCAGGTAGTGGCTGCTGTCGGAATGCGCCGGGCCCCAGACTTCGCGCAGCAGCTCGCGGTGCGTCATCACGGTGCCGCGGCGGCCGAGCAGCACCGCCAGCAGCCGGTATTCGATCGGGGTGAGATGCACCGCCTCGCCGTTGCGGCTGACCAGGCGGCGCGCCAGGTCGACTTCCACCTCGCCGAAGCGGATGACGCTGCCGCCGTCTTCGCCGCGCTTGGCATGTCGCCGCAACAGCACGCGCAGGCGCGCAACCAGTTCGCCCACGCCGAAGGGTTTGGTCAGGTAATCATCCGCGCCCGCATCCAGCGCTTCGATCTTGTCGCGCTCATCCACGCGGGCCGAAAGCACGAGCACCGGCACTTCCGTCCAGGTGCGCAACTCGCGAATCAGCTGCATGCCGTCGCCATCGGGCAGGCCGAGATCGAGGATCACCGCATCCGGCTGACGCGTGCCCGCTTCGATCAGGCCGCGCTCGACGCGGTCGGCTTCGTGGACTTCGCAGCCTTCCTCTTCCAGCGCCGCGCGCACGAAGCGCCGGATGTGCGGTTCGTCATCGATGACGAGGACAGTGGGTGTGAATGTGAACGGCATGGCAGGCATTGTAGAGCGAGTGCCCATGAATAACGGACCCCGCAGGGTCCGTTTTTCATGGGGCGAGGCTGCTTCGCTCAGGCCTTCTTCGCCCAGGCGCTGCACCAGCCCTTGTTGGCGACGTCCTTGCCGGCGAACAGCGGGCAGCCGCCTTGCGCAGCCGTACCGCCTTGGTACAGGGCGCAGTTGCCGCAGTGCTGATCCGGCGTGTGCTTCGGGAACTTGGCCTTGTCGGCCTTGGTCGTGTCAGCCACGTAGCCCAGTGCCTTGGCTTGCGGATCGGTTTCCGCCACCATCGGTGCAGCCAGTGCCAGGTCCGACATCGACATGACGGCGCCCGCGGCGGCCACGATGGGGATGCTCTTCAGGAATTGACGACGATTGGACATGCTGATTCCTTTTGTGGGAGTGTGTTGTGTGGCGTCCCGTGCCGCCCGCGCAGTGCTCAGGCTCGCCCTAGGGGACAGCGGACGGCGTCGGCGCGCCGTTTACCCGCTTGTGCATTCTGGCACAGCAATCGGGCGGCGGCATCTGCGTCCGGTCAATGTTCCCCATACCTGAGCGCAGCAATCGCGGATGTTCGTGGCCTTCGATCGGCGCCGTGCCATGCCGCGCAGGTACCCACATGCACCGTGCGATCGGGACGTGCAGCCGTCAGCGCGGGGCGCCGCCCCCCAAATGGCTGGCCGACCCCGGTGGCAATTTGCCGCACGCGCGTGCGTACTTACTTCAGTAGACCCCGCAATGCGTTTAAGAATGCGTCGCATTCATCGTCGGTGCCGACGGTGATGCGCAGATGCTGGTCGATGCGTGCGAGCTTGAAGTGGCGCACGAAGATGGCTTGCTCTTTCAGGCGCGCCGCGAGCGTAGCCGCATCGTGGGCCGGATGCCGGGCGAAGACAAAGTTCGCCATCGACGGCACGACTTCGAACCCCAGCGCCTGCAGCGCTTGCGTCAGTCGCACGCGGCTTGCCACCACGCGTGCGCACGTGGTGCGGAAGTACGCATCGTCTTCGTAAGCCGCTTGGGCGGCCGCCTGCGCAAGGCGGTCCAGCGGATACGAATTGAAGCTGTCTTTCACGCGGTTGAGCGCTTCGATCAGCGCCGCGTGCCCGAACGCGAAGCCGATCCGCATGCCGGCCAGCGAGCGCGACTTCGACGTCGTGTGCACAACCAGCAGGTTGGGATAGCGGTGGATGAGCGCAATGGCGGACTTCGCGCCGAAATCCACATAAGCCTCATCGACCACTACGACCGACGACGGGTTCGCGGCGACGATCCGCTCGATCTCCGCCAGCGGCAGCGCGTGGCCGGTCGGAGCGTTCGGGTTCGGGAACAGCACGCCGCCTGCGTCGTCAAGATAGTCGTCGGCGCGGATGGAGAAATCGTCTGCCAGCGGCACCACTTCGTGCTGCACGCCGTACAGCCGCGCGTAGGTCGGATAGAAGCTGTATGAGATGTCGGGAAAGCGCAGCGGCTTGTCGTGCTTGAGCAGCGCCTGAAAGACGTGCGCCAGCACTTCGTCCGACCCGTTGCCGGCAAAAACCTGTTCCGGCCGGAGGCCGACATGCGCGGCGACCGTCTCGCGCAGCCGGCGCGAGAGCGGATCGGGATAACGGCGCAGGCTGTCGCCCGTCTCGCCCAGTGCTGCAGAGATTGCCGCCACCACGCGCGGCGACGGCGGGTACGGGTTCTCGTTGGTGTTCAGCTTGATGGGCCGCGCGATGTCCGGCTGCTCGCCCGGGACATAGGGCACAAGTTGCTGAACGATATCGCTCCAATATCGGCTCACGGTTCGAATCCTGATGGGTGGTGATTTTCAGTGTGCCCGCAGCGCGATCGAGGAATCAAAAAATGCAGGGGGACTGGACACGGTTCGGAAACAGGCAAACAGCACGTTCCAGCAGAAGCGCGGTTCTGAAAGGGAAACCGTACAAGTTTGGCTTAATCTTTGATGTTTGGCGCGCCCGGCTGGGATCGAACCAGCAACCCCTGCCTTCGGAGGGCAGTACTCTATCCATTGAGCTACGGGCGCATATCGGCGCAGAACGCGCCGAAAAGGAAGCCCCACAGGATAGCGCATTTGGGCGCAAGCGTCCATCGCAGCCCTGTGAGCCCCTGGGTATGACGCCTGCTGCTACAACGTTTCGTTGGGTTTTTGACGCAGGTCGAAAAGCGGCGCCTAGGGCTGTCCCGCGTGTCAAAGGCCAAAGCATTGCGGATATAATCGCGCGTTATTTGCCAGAAGAAAGACGGGGACAGGTCTGTCTGGGCCGACGCGGCGATTGCATCGCCATGGTCTTCCTGCCCTCATCGCGATCCAATGCGGCCCCCACGCACTGCCGGCGATGCTCGTGACCTTGCCGGCGGCGCTCCGAGGGCTCCAAGAGCGGTTCCACCATCCTGAGAGTTGAGCATGAGCGACGCGCAACACGACGAACACGAGCCTCTGATCAAGACCCCCAAGCAGCTGATCATCGCGGTCATCGCCGCCTTTGCCGTTCCCATCCTCATCATCATCCTGCTGGCCAATTACGTTGGCCTGGGCGCCCGGGAAGGCGCAGGCGGTTCCGGCATGTCGGAAGAGGCCGTCAACGATCGCATCAAGCCCGTTGCACAACTCGAACTGAAAGACCCGAACGCACCGCGCGTTTTCAAGACTGGCGAGCAGCTCTACAAGGAAGTCTGCGCGACCTGCCACGCTGCAGGCGTGGCCGGCGCGCCGAAATTTGGCGATGCGGCAAGCTGGGGTCCGCGGCTGCCGCAGGGCCTGGATGGCCTGACGAAGGTGGCGCTGGCCGGCAAGGGGGGCATGCCCGCACGCGGCGGCACGTCGCCCGATGATGTGAGCGACTACGAAATCGAGCGTGCCATCGTCTACATGGCCAACTCGGCCGGTGGCAAGCTGCAGGAACCGGCCGCCCCGGCAGGCGCGGGCGCAGCACCGGCTCAGGCAGCGGCGCCGGATGCATCCGCACCGGCGGCAGCACAGGCTCCGGCCGCTGCTGCGCCGGCACCGGCAGCAGCACCGGTCGCGCCGGCTGCAGCCGCCGCACCGCAAGCCTCGGCGGGCGGAGTTGGCAAGAAGGTCTACGATTCGACGTGCCAGATGTGCCACGCCGCCGGTGTGGCTGGCGCGCCGAAGTTTGGCGACAAGGCCGCCTGGGCGCCGCGGATTGCCCAAGGCAAGGCCAAGTTGTATGACTCGGCGCTGCACGGCAAGGGCGCGATGCCGCCCAAGGGCACTTACGCCGGCTCTGACGACGATGTGAAAGCCGCCGTCGACTACATGGCCGCTGCTGCCAAGTAAGCCGCTCTGCATTCGTGAAGAAGCCCGCCTCGAGCGGGCTTTTTTGTTGCCTGTGACCCGTCCTGAATAAGGTTGACACTTTTTCCCCGACAGGGAGTGAGCGTCAAGATGGAAGGGCAGAAGAAGCGAACGCAGAGGGACTACACGCTGGCTTTTAAGTTGGCAGTGGTTGAGCAGGTGGAAAAAGGCGAGCTGACCTACAAAGAGGCACAGCGACGCTAT
>OBNI01000028.1_pt1 | contig 127194 bp, 120 predicted proteins | sample 1670211 | NCBI WGS metagenome assembly OBNI01 (sample SAMEA104232309, study PRJEB22302) | sediment metagenome | biome: forest; feature: aquifer; material: sediment | place: USA | collected 2011-08-07 | depth 0.01 m | reverse complement strand
AACAGCGAGAGTTTTCTGGGGGGACACGGGTTTCTCCTCTGGATTGCCGCCATCAGGCGGCCCGGTCACGCTAGCCTCGTTGTATGTCCGCGCGGCGACCCACCCGTGTCGCTTGCATGACAAATGTAACGTCGGCCCGCCGGCGGGATGAGCCAACGTTTGCACCATCATCAACCGTTCGGGCGGTTCCACTAGAATGGCGTGCCCGTCGTTCCATCCGATCGCTTTTCTCTCCAGTTCCGTTCGCTCATGCCGCTGCCTTCGCGTGCCCCGCTCCGCCTTCTGCTCCGTCTTTCCTTGGTCTTGGTTAGCGCGTTGTCAATCAGCGCTGCCCAGGCACAGACGGCCCCTGCCGCCAACGCGGAAAACAACGCCGAAGCCAGCGACTGGAGCGTCGCTGTCGGCCCGGCGATTTACATGTCACCCAAATATCCGGGCGCGAAATCCAGCTTTGTGTTTCCGTGGATCGATCAGGAGATCGAATACCGGCATCGCTTCTTTTCCAAGGGGATGGACTTTGCAGGCGTGTACCTCGCCAACGACGACACATGGCAGGTGGGCGGCAACTTCCAGTTCGACCCGACGTGGCGCCATGCGCATGACGACGCGCGCCTGAATGGTCTGGGCAATGTCAACGCCACGGTGCGCGCGAAGGCGTTCGCGCAGTACACGGTGTCGTTCCTCACGCTGTCCACCGATGCGGAGCAAGACATCCTCGGCAACCGCCAGGGGTTGATCGCCAACGCCGATGCCTACGCGAGCGCGCCGGTCGGCCGCTGGCTGTTCAGCCTTGGCACCGGCGTGTCGTGGACGAACGGTCAGTACATGCGTTCGTTCTTTGGCGTGGACGATGGCCAGAGCGCGCGTTCGGGCCTGCCGGTATTTGCCACGCATGCGGGGCTGCGCGACATCCACTTCAACGCCATCGTCACGTGCAAGCTCGATGACCGGTGGACGGCCAATGGCTCGCTCACGGTGGCACGGCTGCGTGGCGATGCGGCAGACAGTCCGATCACCCAGCGCCGCCAGCAGACCACGGCCATGGCCTCGCTCACGTACCGGTTCCGCTGACAGCGCGCCCAGAATCGGGCGCGGTGATGTGCGCAATCGCTTGCGCATGGAGGTGAAATTCGCGTGGCAAACCTGTGCACACGAGGCAATCCGCTTATGAGACCAGAACTTGGCCCGCGCGCCTCTCAGCCAAAAGGACCATGCTTCCTTTTCACAACAGGTATGCGGGTGGACTAGCGCAATCGCCCTGTTTTTTTTGCTAGTCTGTTTGGAAAGCGGCGATCACTTCCGATCAATGCACGGGCAGTGAACGGTGTCTTCCCACCGGCGGCGGACACCGCAAGACAGGAGGGCTTGACCATGTTGCGGTGGATTGCAAACTGGGCCTTGAGCCACGCACCCTCTCCCGAGAAGCAGGCCGAACGCGCGCTAAGCGAATTGCGCATGGAGCTGTACCAGGCAGAGCAGCGCGTGATGGATGCACAAATGCACGCGGACTACTACCGCGCCCGTCTCATATTCCTGGAAGACGTCGTCAAGAAGGGCATCGAGCGCGTGTCCGACCAGCGCAAGGGCAAGCAGGAAAGCGCCCACGCATTGCGCGCCGGTCTCAAGTTCACGGCCGAGCTGTGGCGCGAATCGCAATCGCGCGACTCGCATATGCTCCGGCGCCGCACGGCGATGTCGTTCATCGACCCGCACGACGCGCAGGCCGACGACTCGCACGCGCCCAAGATCCACCACTTCTCGAAGATCCCCGTGGATTCGCAGTTCGACGACAACGTGAGTGCGCTGCCCTCCAAGCACGCCGCGGCGGAGAAGGCGTAGCGCGTGAGCTGGCCGGCGCGGCCAGCCGCCCGCAGTGCCCCCGCGTCAGGTGCGTCGACACGTTCGGCTCCGTGCGCGGGCGGTGGCGCCTACGGTGCCACCATCGACACGCCGTATTGCGCAAAGATGCGTTGCAGCTCGCCGCTGGCGCGCAGTGCATTGAGCGCGGTCTCCAGCGCCTGCGCCAGTTCTCGCTGATCCGCCTTGACGGCCATGCCGATCGCCCAACCGCGGGCCGGCAGCAGCGGCGACTGCAATTCGGTCGCCACGAACCGTGTGGCAGATTGATTCTGCATCTTCAGCGCATTTTCATATTGCGCCCGCGTCACCATTGCCGCGGCAATCTGGCCGGAGAACAGCGCACGCAGCGCCTCGTTGGCCTCCGGATAGATCTTCACCTTGTCGCGCAGCGCGCCGTTGGCACTGGAAAGCAGCGCACTCGCCCCGCCCGATCCCTGCTCGGCGCCGGTCGCCTGACCGGCGAGGTCTTCGAAGCTGCTGACCTTGCGGACGCGGTCGCTGTCGTACACCAGCACATAGCCTTCGCGAAGGTACGGCGCGAATATCAGCACCTGGTCGTTCTGGCGAATGAAGTTCGGGTCAACCGGCACATGGAGCATCACGTCGGCCGGGCCATACCCCAGGTAGTGCCCTTTCCAGACCATGTTGCGCAGGTCGCCCGACATGCCATCGTCATCCGCATCAAACGGCAGCAACGACGCCGACAGCCCCATCTGCTTGCCAAGCGCATTGGCAAGCGCCACGTCAATGCCGCTGAACTGGCCCCCGACGTTGTCGGAGAACGGCGGCAGGCCCTTGTACAGCGCGACCTTCAGGGCACCGCTCTGGCGGATCTTCGCCATGTCGGCATGTGCCGGCGCGGCGCTCACCATCATGGCTGCCGCAGCAAGCAGGAGGCCGGCAAGGCGACGGAAAGCCCCAACCGCGGTCAACCGAATACGGGCATTCATGAGAATCTCCTGGTGAAAAAAATGAGCGAGCCGATGCACACGAAGGCAGGGACAGCATCGGCTCGCAAAGCTGCCAACGGGGGCAGGCCGACCTACTACTCCTGTACGCGGCGCGATTCCAGATACGTCTTGATCGACCAGACCGCTTCCTGGGTCAGCACGCCTTCAAACGGGGGCATGTAGACGCGGCCATCGCGGGTGCGGCCGTGGCGGACTGTGGCGGTGAAGTACTGCGACACCTCGCCGTAGCAAGCCTCCTTCTGCTTGGCGCTTGCCAGCGACATGCAATCGGTGTCGAGCTTGCGCAGGTCGGGGGCGATGCCGCCGGAGATGGCCTCCAGCCCGTGGCAGCGCGCACAGTTCTGGTTGAACGCCGAGGTGCCGATACGCAGCGCTTCGTCGTGGGCGGGGCCCGTCCGGTATGGATTGTCCTGACGCCAATCGGCACCGAGTTGCGGTAAGGTGTGCGTGTCTACGGCCTGCGGTGTGACATCGCCGTGAGCGGATGCGGCTGCGGGCAATCCGCCGGCCAGAAGTGCGCAGGCAGAAAGCAGCGCGAGCAAATTGCGAGGCGTTTTCAAGAGTGTCTCCTAGTTGTCGTTGAAACGATTTTTGGAGCCATTTCTGCAAGAGCCATACCAAGGCGCGAACCTGCCGCCAAACCCGGCCTGCATCCGCCAAGCGCGCCGGTTATCCGATGCGAGGGTTGGCACAGGTGCTCAGGAATGCAACACCCTGGCAAGGGTCTTGCTTCATGGCGCAACACTTCCGGTTCGCACCCTGGTTAAATCAGGCGATCCGGGCGACCCGCACACAGATTGCGGGCGAGGTTTAAGGAGACACACACCATGACCCCTCACGCGGCAGCCGACCCGCGCGGTTCCGAAAACGCCCCGGCCACGCTCGGTGACACCCCGAACGATCAGCCTGAACTGATCGCGCAATCCCACGAGCGATCCAAGTCCTACGGCTTGCGCCCGTATGAGTCGCCCGACTTCTGCCCGGTCCTGCACAGCGAGCTGAAAACCGAGATCGAGCGCAGCCAGTCGCTGTTCACGCACGCGCTCCCCGTGATGGAGACGCTCTACAGCCAGATCGTCAACACGCAAAGCATGGTGATCCTGACCGACACGTCTGGCCTGATCCTGCATTCGCTGGGGGACGACGATTTCCTGGCCCAGGCGAGCAAGGTGGCCCTTCAACCGGGCGCGCTGTGGTCGGAAGCGAGCCGGGGCACCAACGCCATCGGCACGGCGCTGGCCGAGGCTAAACCCACGCTGGTCCACGGCTCCGAGCACTACCTGCAGGCCAATCAGTTCCTCACCTGTTCGTGTGCGCCGATCTTCGATCCGTACGGCGCCACCGTGGGTGCGCTCGATGTGACGGGGGACCATCGCGGTTTCCACAAGCACACCATGGCGCTGGTGCGCATGTCGGCGCAGATGATCGAGAATCACTTGTTTGCCAACACGTTCCAGGACGTGGTGTGCATCCACTTCCACTCGCGCCCGGAATTCATCGGCACACTGGTCGAGGGCATTGCGGCCTTCACGCCGGCGGGGCGCTTCCTGTCGGCCAACCGCAGCGGCGAATTCCAGCTCGGCCTGTCGATCCGCGCGCTGCATGCCCATACCTTTTCGTCGCTGTTTGGGCTGTCGATGTCGCAGTTGATCGACCGCGAACGCACCGCAGCGGCAGGTATCGTGCAGTTGCAACTGCCCAGCGGCGTGAAGGTGTTTGCGCGCGTCGAATGGAAGCGGCCGGCCAACCGCATGGTGGGCGGCGCGATTGGCGCTGATCTCTCGACTGACCGCGACGCGGCGCCGCGCCGGGCCTACATCGAGCCGATCCGGCAGCCGGCCAGCCTGGAGGCGCTGGACACCGGCGACGCGCAGATCCAGACCGTCATTGGCAAGCTGCGCAAGGTTATCGGCAAGGATATCCCTGTCATGATCCTGGGCGAAACCGGCACGGGCAAGGAGCTGCTTGCGCGCGCCATCCACGCCGACAGCCCGCGCCACGCCGGCCCCTTCATCGCCGTGAATTGCGCGTCGATTCCGGAAGCGCTCATCGAATCTGAACTCTTCGGCTACGAAGAAGGCGCCTTTACCGGCGCGCGCAAGAAGGGCGGCATCGGCAAGATGGTGCTGGCCAACGGCGGCACGCTCTTCCTCGACGAGATCGGCGACATGCCGCTGCACCTGCAGGCCCGCCTGCTGCGCGCATTGCAAGAGCGTGCGGTCTCTCCGCTGGGCAGCAACAAGCTGATCCAGGTAGATGTGACGGTCGTGTGCGCCACTCACCGCAACATGCGCGAGATGGTGGCCAGCGGCCAGTTCCGCGAAGACCTGTACTACCGGCTCAACGGTCTGGTCGTGCGCCTGCCGGCATTGCGCGAGCGCAGCGACCTCGACGTGGTAGCCGACAAGCTGCTGAAACTTGAACAGGCCGACGCGCCCCCCATCAGCGAAGCCGTGATGCAGATGTTCCGCAGCTACCACTGGCCCGGCAACATTCGCCAGCTCGGCAATCTGCTGCGCACCGCCCGGCTGATGGCCGAAGGCGCTCCGGAAATCACCGAAGACCATCTGCCCGACGATTTTCTTGAAGACTGGCAGGCGCGTCATGGCGACCAGCCGTCTCCGGACAATGCGGTGGCATCGGCAGCGGCTGTACCGCCTGTCACTCAAAACGTGGGCGGCACGCAGCCCAAGCGGCTTGCCGATGTGGAAAGCATGACGATCATGGCGGCCGTGCAGGCGCACAACGGCAACATTTCCGCCGCTGCGAAAGCGCTCGGCATTTCGCGCAACACAATCTACCGCCGGATCGACGAGGCCGGCGGCTTGCCTTCAGACACCGACTGACCACGCCGACGCACGGATGGCGGCGCCCAGCGCTTTCGCCATCTCACCCACCGCCAGGTGCCCACCCGGCACCCACACCAACCGCGCATGCGGGATCGCTACAGACAACCGCAGCGCATTGCCGGGCCGGCAAACCTTGTCTTCCCGCCCATGCAGCAGCGTCACCGGCAAACCCCTCGCCCCGATGCGCGTGGCCGCCCGCAGCAACGCTGCCTTCCCCAGCCCTGCTCGCCGATGCAGGTAATGCGCCTGCAACTGGTACTTGCGCACGAGGGCCATGCGCTGCTGCCAGGTTTGGCGACGTGCCAGCGGCCACAGGCCCAACAGCCGACGTTCCGCACGCTGCCATGCCGTGGCAATGTTCAATTTCTGAACAGTTGTACCAGGCTGCAACATGTCTGTTGCAACGCGAAGACGACCACGGGCCGCAGGAAAACCCTCACCTCGCCCACCGACGCCTCGCAAGAGATCACGACCGGCGCCGCGCGCGTTGAACAACGACTGCACATCGTCGAAACCGGTCAGGAAGGTGCCGCGCAGCACCAGCGCCGATACGGCATGGGGAAAGCGATCGGCATAGGCCAACGCCAGCGCTGCGCCCCATGACCCACCGACCACGCCCCAGCGCGCAATGCCGAGCGCAATGCGCAGTTGCTCCAGATCGGCCAGCAGCGCCGTCACCGTATTGCGCCGTAGCGTGCCGGCGGGTCGCGAGCGCCCGGCACCGCGCTGGTCCGGCAGCACGGCGCGATGCCGCAGCGGATCGAACCACGCAGCCATCGAAGGCGCGCAGCCGCTGCCCGGGCCGCCATGCAGCACCAGCCACGGTTCTCCGCTGTCAGGCCCGCATTGGCGCACATGCAGGCAGTGGCCGTCCGGCGTGCGCAGGTGAAAGCGGGCGGATGTGGTTGGCCAGTCGGAGGTGGGCATGGATGTTGCCTTGAGGACGATGCGGCTGCGTTCGGCAAACGCCTGTGCAACCGCTGAACAACGCTGTGCATTCACTAACTATGCCAACCCTCAAGGAGGAGACATGAACTGGACGACCCCCGCCTACACCGAACTGCGACTCGGGTTCGAGATCACCATGTACATCGCCAACCGCTGACACTGCGCGGCTGAGCACGCAAGGCTCCACGAGCCCGCCGGTTCTTCACGGCGGGCTTTTTTCCGCCTGGAGGCGCGCGTGCCTTCCCGCCATCCCCTGGCCGACTTCTTGCTCAGTCCGCCCCGACACGTTGGATTTGCATCATGACCATACTCAGGGTTCTCGGCTCGGCCGCCGGCGGCGGTTTCCCACAGTGGAACTGCAACTGTCGCAACTGCGACGGTGTGCGGCGCGGCACCGTGCGCGCCACGCCGCGCACGCAGTCGTCCATCGCACTCGGCGACGGCCAACACAACTGGCTCGTGGTGAACGCCTCGCCGGACATCCTCGCGCAACTGCGCAGTTCGCCAGCGCTGCAACCGGCACGCACGCCGCGTGATACGGGCATCGTGGGCGTCGTGCTGATGGATGCGCAGATCGACCATGTGACGGGCCTCTTGATGCTGCGCGAACATCGGCAAGCGCTGCCCGTCTATGCCAGCGCAGCGGTCATCAGCGATCTGTCCACCGCCTTCCCCCTCACCCGCATGCTGTCGCACTACTGCGGTCTCGACACGCGCGCGCTCGCGCTGGACGGCACGGCGTTCTCGGTGCCCCCGCTCGACGACGTGGCGTTGACGGCGATCCCGCTGGAGAGCAAGGCGCCGCCCTACTCGCCCAGCCGCAACGCGCGCCGCGTGGGCGACAACATCGGCCTGCGCATCGTCGATCGCAAGAGCGGCCGGCGTGCATTCTACGCGCCGGGTCTCGCCCGTGTCGAACCCCATGTGCTCGACGAAATGGGCGCGGCCGACGTGGTGCTGGTGGACGGCACCTGCTGGCGCAACGACGAGATGCTCGCCCTCGGTTTTTCCACCAAGACGGCAGCAGACATGGGCCACCTCGCGCAATCCGGCCCCGGCGGCATGATCGACGTGCTCGACCAGCTGCCGGCCACGCGCAAGGTGCTGATCCACATCAACAACACCAACCCGATCCTCGATGAAGACTCGCCGCAGCGCCGGGAGTTGGAAGCACACGGCATCGAGGTGGCTTACGACGGCATGGAAATCTCGCTATGACACATCCTGTTGCCTGGACGGCCGAAGAGTTCGAAGCACGGCTGCGCGCGAAGCAGGCGGGCTATCACATTCATCATCCGTTCAACCTGCGCATGCGCGCTGGCGAATGCACGCCGGAGGAAATCCGCACGTGGGTTGCGAACCGTTTCTACTACCAGGTCAACATCCCGCTCAAGGATGCGGCCATCCTGTCCAACTGCCCCGACCGGGCAACGCGCCGCGAGTGGATCGTCCGCATCCACGACCACGACGGCGACGATGCGCAGCCGGGCGGCATCGAGAGCTGGGTGCGCTTAGGCGTTGCCGTGGGCCTGACGCGCGACGCGCTGTGGTCTCACCGGCATCTGCTGCCGGGCGTGCGCTTTGCGGTGGATGCGTATGTGAACTTTGCGCGCCGCGCGCCGTGGCAGGAAGCAGTGTGCTCCTCGCTCACGGAGATGTTCGCGCCGGACATTCACAAGGAACGACTGGCCGGCTGGCCCGAGCACTATCCGTGGGTGCAGCCGGAGGGGCTGGCGTACTTCCGCTCGCGCATTCCGCTGGCCTCGCGCGACGTCGAGCACGGCCTGCGCGTGACACTCGACTACTTCCGCACGCCGGAGCAGCAACTGCGTGCGCTGGACATCCTGCAGTTCAAGCTCGACATCCTCTGGTCGATGCTCGATGCCATCCAACAGGCCCACGCACATGAGCCCTCCCTTGTCTGATCCGGCCCACCCCACGCTGCACCGGACCTTCCGGCTGCAATGGGAAGACATGCAGCAAAGCTGGGTGCTGCTGTACCCCGAAGGCATGGTCACGCTCAATGACAGCGCCGCCGCGATCCTGCAGCGCTGCGACGGTGCCCATACCCTCGACATGCTGATCGACGACCTGCAATCCACCTTTGGCGTGCAGGGCATCGCTCCGGAGGTCCACGCCTTTGTCAAACATGCATTCGAACGCGGCTGGCTCGTTTGAGGCCGATTCGCTGCTCGCGCCGGCAGCTACGCCGATGCCCGGTCCGCCGCTCTGGCTACTGGCCGAGCTGACCTATCGCTGCCCGCTGCATTGCGCCTTCTGCTCCAACCCGGTCGACTACACGCGGCACGATCAGGAACTCTCCACCGAACAGTGGTGCGATGTGTTCACCCAGGCGCGGGCGCTGGGCGCGGTGCAGCTGGGCCTGTCGGGCGGCGAGCCGCTGTTGCGCAAGGATCTTGAAACCCTGGTCGCGCATGCGCATGGGCTCGGGTTCTACGTGAACCTCGTGACATCTGGGGTGGGCCTGACCGATGCGCGGCTTGGCGCATTGCGCGCTGCGGGGCTCGACCATATCCAGCTGTCGTTCCAGGACTCCACGCGGGAGCTGAACGACTTTCTGTCGAGCACGCGCACATTTGACCTGAAGCGCCAGGTGGCGGATCTGATCAAGGCCCACGGTTATCCGATGGTGATGAACTGCGTGATGCACCGGCATAACCTGCCGCACGTGGGCGCCATCATCGACATGGCGCTGGAGATCGGCGCCGAATACCTGGAACTTGCCAACACGCAGTACTACGGCTGGGCATGGGAAAACCGCCTGGCGCTGATGCCCACCCTGGAGCAACTACGTGACGCCGAAGCCGTCGTGAACGACTACCGGACCCGCATCGGCAGCCGATGCCAATTGCTTTACGTCGTGCCGGACTACTTTGAGCAGCGCCCGAAGAAGTGCATGAACGGCTGGGGCACGACATTCCTCGGCATCGCGCCGGATGGCGTTGCGCTGCCCTGCCACTCGGCGCGCATGCTGCCGGGGCTGGAGCTACCCAACGTGCTCAGCCAGCCGCTGCGCGACATCTGGCGAAGCAGCGATGCCTTTCAACGCTTTCGCGGCACGCATTGGATGCCGGAGCCATGCCAGTCATGCGAATCGCGCGAGGAAGATGCCGGCGGCTGCCGCTGTCAGGCGTACCTGTTGACGGGCGATGCGACACGCACGGACCCGGTATGTGGAAAGTCGGCAGATCACGGCGCGCTGCAGCAGGTGGTGCTGCAAGGTCGGATGGCTGCGATGAACGGGTTCGGGCAGATGCGGGACACGCGCACCGGTGAAGTGCCGATCGTGTTCCGGACGGACGCCAATTCGCGCCGGCTCACGCAACCATAGAACGCAATCCTGGAGAAGAGAAAGGGCCGGACAATGCCGGCCCTCTTCCTTTTCCCCGGCGAGCAACGTAGAAGCCTAGGAGCCTGAACTCAACACCCAGGCCACCAATTGCTTCGCTTCGTCTTCCTTGAGGTTGGAGTGCGCGGGCATCGGGATGCGGCCCCACACACCCTTGCCGCCTTCGCGCACTTTCTGCGCCAGTCTCGCGGGCGCGTCGGCATCGCCCTTGTACTTGGCGGCCACGTCGGCAAAGGCGGGGCCGACGATCTTGGTATGCATGCTGTGGCACGAGAAACAGCCGCTCTTGTCGGCCAGGGCCTGCATGTCCGGCGCGGCGTGGGCGGGCGCCGCCCCGATTGCTGCAGACACTACGGCCAGCAGCGAGAACACTCCATTGCGCATGATCACGATCTGAAACTCCTTGAAGCTGTGCGAGAGGCTGTGCGCCGCAAAGGCGCACAGCGCTCAACCACGCACGTCAGTTCTTGTGCAGCTTGAACACCCAAACCGAACCGCCCTGCTCCAGGAAGTTCACGCGCTTGGCCACTTCACCGCCCCACAGCGGCACTGCACCACCCCAGCCCGACACCACGGCCACGAACTGCTCGCCGTTGTCTTCCCAGGTGACGGGCGGCGCGACGATGCCGCTGCCAGTCTGGAATTGCCACAGCTCCTTGCCGGTCTTGGCATCGGCCGCCTTCAGATAGCCCTCGGGCGTGCCCCAGAACACCAGGCCACCGGCAGTCGTCATCACACCGCCCCACAGCGGCGCGTTGTTCTTGATCTGCCATTCCATCTTGCCCGTCTTCGGATTGATCGCGCGCAGTGCGCCGATGTAATCCTCATTGAGCGGCTTGATGGTAAAGCCAGCTCCCAGGTAGGCGGCGCCCTTCTTGTAGCTCACGGGTTCGTTCCAGATGTCCATGCCCCACTCGTTGGCGGGCACGTAGAACAGCCCGGTTTGCGGGCTGTATGCCATCGGCATCTGGTTCTTGCCGCCCAGGAAGCCGGGCTCGGCAAACACCGACTTGCCCTTCTTCTCTTCACCCGCGGCCTGGGCCGGATCGCCCGGACGGTGGTCGGGTGCGTAGTTCGGGCGGCCGGTCTTGAGGTCGATGCTGGTGGCCCAGTTGACCTTCACGAACGGGAACGCGTTGAGCAGCTTGCCGGTTTTCGCATCGTTCACGTAGAAGAAGCCGTTGCGGTCAGCCTTGCCGCCGACGCGCTTGCCGTCCATGTCGAACGTCACGAACTCGTTCACGCCGTCGAAATCCCAGCCGTCGTTCGGGGTGTTCTGGTAGTGCCAGACGATCTTGCCGGTGTCCGGGTCGATGGCCAGCGTGGAAGACGAATACAGGTTGTCGCCCTTGCGCAGATGGCTGTTCCACGGTCCCGGGTTGCCGGTGCCGAAGTAGACCAGGTTGGTCTGCGGGTCGTAGGTGCCGCCCAGCCACGTCGATGCGCCACCGGTCTTCCACGTCTCGCCGGGCCAGCTCGCGTTGAGCGTGCCCGTCATGCCGTTCTCGGTCTTGTTGCCATCCTTGTCGTACTTGTAGCCCATGTGGCCTTCGACCGTCGGACGCGACCAGATCAACTGGCCGGTCTTGGCATCGCGCGCTTCCACACGGCCGACCACGCCAAACTCGCCACCCGACACGCCCGTCAGCACCATGCCCTTCACGATCAGCGGTGCGGCGGTCGTTGAATAGCCGGCGGCGTAGTCCTCGATCTTGTCTTTCCAGACGATCTTGCCGGTGTCCTGATTGAGCGCGATCAGCTGCGCATCCAGCGTGGAGAAGATGACCAGGTTGTCGTACAGCGCGGCGCCGCGGTTGACGACGTCGCAGCAGGGCATGATGCCCTCCGGCAGACGCTGCTCGTACTTCCACAGCTTCTTGCCGGTCTTCAGGTCGATCGCATAGATGCGCGAGTACGACGCCGTGACGAACATCTTGCCGTTGTAGATCAGCGGCTGGGATTCCTGACCGCGCTGCTTCTCACCGCCAAACGAGAACGACCATGCCGGTACAAGCTGGCTGACATTCTTCGTGTTGATCTTGGTGAGCGTCGAGAAGCGCTGCCCTTGCGTACCCATGCCCCAGGTCAGCACGTCGTTCGACGATTTCGCATCGTTCTCGATCATGGCATCGGTAACGGGGGGCGTTGCCGCGTGCACGGCAACACTTGCAGCCGCCATGGCAGCCGCAAGTGCAATCACTCGTAGTGTCCTCATTCTTGTCTCCTCTACCTCTCTTTATGGTCCAGGTCCGGCAGTGTGATGTCACACCGGTCGGACTCAGGGCAAATCCGGTGCCATCGAAAAACGCCGTGAAATTGCAGTTTCAGGCCACTTGCAGTGTGTTGTTGCGTGCCATACCGCAACACATCGTTTGTTCTGTTGCGAAATGGAGCAACGCAATGAACGCAGCCCACGCGAAGACGGGGGGCTTACAGCGCGCGCGTGCGCTGGCCCGGCAGCATGCGTTGCACGCACCTCCGCTCATCGACCCACTGGTGCTTGATCACCCCGGCAACGTGGAGCACCACCAGGCAGAGCAGCAGATCGGCCGTCGTGCTGTGCACCGTGTAGAACATGTGCTGCAGTGCGCTGTCGACCCAACCCCAGGGCGGCAGCGGCACGCCCCAGAAGCGCGTTCCGTATGGATTGAACGAAGACCCGAGATAGCCCGACACAGGCATCACGACCATGCACATGTAGAGCAGGCGATGCGTAATGCGCGCCAGCTCCGTCTCCCAGCAGTACAGCCCCGGAATGGACGGTGGCGCAGCACGGCTGACGCGCACCACCACGCGCCACGCGATGACCAGCGCCGCCGTCAGCCCGAGCGATTTATGCAGATTTACCAAGACCGCCTTCCCCGGTGCGCCCTTGGCCAGACCGGTCATGTAGAAGCCCAGCGCGAACAGGCCGCATAGCAACGAGGCGCTCACCCAATGCAACGCGATCTGCAGGGCCGCGTAGGCCGGCGCGGATGCGTGGGCGGGTCGATCAGCGCGGCGCATCGAGGCTGCCCACCGAGGTTGGATACGTCACCACACCCCAGGGCAACTTGTAGCCTTGGAGCGTATCGACGACCTCGCGCTTCTGCGGGTCGATCACCTGCACAGTGTTCGAGCGGCCGCAGGCAAGCAGCAGCTTCCGATCACCCGGCGTGAAGCTGAAATGCCAGCAACGCTTGCCGACCGGAATGGCGGCCACTTGCGCAAAGGTGCGGGCATCGAACACCTGCAACTGATCAGCGCGGCTGGCAGCCACCCAGAGGTACTGGCCCTCGCGGTCAAACGCGATCCCGTATGGTCCCTGCCCAGTGGGCACGGTCTTGATCGGCTTGAAACCGGCATCCAGCAGCAACAGGTTGTTCGAGTTTTCCAGCGTCACCACATAGGTCTTTCCATCCGGCGCGATCTTGATGCCGCGCGGCCGATTGCCGTATGGCGCGACATCCACCCGCCGGATCTGCTTGAGCGTCGACAGCTCATAAACGCCGACCGTGTTGTCACCTTCGTTGGCCACCAGCAGCAACTTTCCGTCCGGTGAAAATTCGATGGCTTCGGTCTCGCGGGCGGCCTTGATGCGGCCGACCACGGCCCACTGGCTGAGGTCGATGATCGCGACTTCGGCGGGGGCTTCATCGTTCTCATCCTTCTCGTCTTTCACGGCCCGGTCGTTCTTGCCCGGCGGCCCGCCTTCCGACGAAGGCTCGTAGGTGACGAACGCCCGGCGGCCGTCGGGCGAGATGCGCATGAACTCGACATTCCTGCCGACTGCGATGCGCTTGATCTCCTTGCGTGTGCCTGTGTCAATCACCGACACATCGGCGCTGCCCTGGTTGGCCGTCAGCAACCAGCGGCCATCGGGGGTAACGGCAAGGCCGCGCGGGTCCTTGCCCACGGCAATCTCGTCAAGCTGTTTGAGCGTGCGTGCATTGAGCACGGTCACACCGCCGCCCTGATTCGTGACGTAGGCGACGGGATCCGGCACCTCGGCAACCGCCTGGAGGGTCGATACCCAACCCACGCAAAGCAACGTGGCGATCCGGAAGTAGTGGGTCAGTGCTTTCATGATGGTCTCTTATGGGCGGCTCAGTCCGCATCGGCACCGGCGGCCTTGCCTCCAAACGAATACGTCAGGCCAATCCAGATCGCGCGCGGCGGTGCCGGCGTCATGAACTGCTGCTTCGCCAACGTGTAGATGCTCCGCATGCCCGACAGGCCGTACGTGGAATAGCGCTTGTTGAACAGGTTGCTGATGTACGCCGAAATCTCGAGATGTTTCGTCGGCTTGTAGTGCAGGTTCAGATTGACGAGGCCGTAGCCGGCCACCTCGCCGTTCGGGTCGGCATTGCTTTCGTTGCCGTGTGCGATCTGCTTGCTGACCAGGATCACGTTCCCGCCCATCGACAGGTTCGGGCTAAAGGCGTACGACGCGCCGAGCTTGAGCGTCTTCGCGGGGATGCCCGGGATCTTGTTGCCGCTGACCACGTGCTGCCCGCTCGCCGTGGTGAATGCCGACTTGTAGATCGCATCGACATAACCAAAGTTGGCCGACAACGACCACTTGTCGATCTTCGTGCTGGCGCCCAGTTCCATTCCGCGCCGTTCGGTCTTGCCGACATTGGCGAAGTAGCCGTACGTGTTTGACGTGGCGATGAACTGGATGTCATTGCTCAGGCGCGAGTCGTAGACAGCCGCGCTCCAGTAGGTGGACTTGCCCAGCTTTCCGCGGCCGCCGAATTCGATGGTTTTGGCTACCACGGCTTTCAGGTCCGGATCGCCGTTGAACCCCGTGGGGAGCGAGCACGGGCTGTTCGGATCGGCGCAAGACAATTCAATCGATGTCGGAGCGCGCATCGATTCGCTGTAGCTGCCGAAGATGCCCTGCCCCGCGCCCAGGTCGTAGTTGAACCCGAGCGCCGGGTTGAAACGGCGATAGCGATGCGAGCCGGCCAGGCTGTTGGTTTCCGGTCCGGCCACCGCCCCCGGCGGGACACCGTTCGGAGCGGTTGCCGCGCCCGATCCCGCATTCGAGTACCGATAGGCATTCGCGTAGCCGGGGTTGTAGTACGACACGCCCGATACTTGGTCCGTCCAGGAGTAACCGCCGTCTTCGTTCAGGTATTTATTGTTGGCGCCGCCCTGGTTGAGCGTTGTGTAGTTGAAGCTTCCAGAGGCAGTCACGCTCAGCTTCTCCGTCACGCTCAACGTATCGGTGAAGTACAGGCTGAAGTTGTTGATGTTGGACGACAGGTTGACCGCGCCAATGACGTTGCTGCCCGTGAACAACGCGGGGTTCGATGTCGACGGTGCCGATCCATTGGCGGTGAATCCGTATGTCTGGTTCGGGCTCACCACTGTCTGATAGTTGATCAACCGTGCCAGGTAGGTCGTCTGGTCATACGTGATGCGCGAATGATCGAACGCACTACCGAAGGTGAACGTATTGTCGTGTCCCGCAAGTTGGCTGAAGTTCGACCACTGCAGGGACGTGCCCACCGTGTCCTCATGCGTGGCGGAATCGACGACGCTGGTATTGATGGCGTTGGTCCAGCGGCCGTAGCCGAGCGCAAGCGCATTCGCGCCGGTCACTGCATTGACTGCCGTGCCGTTGGGCGCCTTGTTCGCGCATTTGTACGTGGTGGTGCCACCTGCAGCGGTCGTTGCCAGCGAGCCGTCGTCGTTGAAGCAGCCGTCATCCAGCTGTGCGTTGCTGTTGACGTTGTGAAGGCTGGCCTTGCGGTAGTAGATGCTGCCGGCCAGTTGGTTCGTGTCGTTCAACCAATGGCTGCCCGTCAGGTTCAGCAGCGCCATCCGGTTTGAGATGGTGTCGGGCCACGTATAGGCGGCGCTGCGGTTCGCCATCATGTCCATCGGCAACGACTGCGTGCCGCTCAGCGACGTATCTGCCAGTGCGGCCGACAGCTCGAGCTGGGTAGCGCCGTCGTTGCCGTGCCACCGCGCTTTTCCATACAGTTGCTTGACGTTCGAACCCGAGTGGTCGCGAAAGCCGTCCTGCCGGTCGAAGTTGCCGGCGACGAAGTAATCGGTGCCGTGAGCCTTGTCGACGATACCGGTCTCAAAGCTCAGCGCACGGCGGCCAAACGACCCGCCCAGCGCCTCAATCGACGTGCCGGCGTTGTCCTTCCCGTTCTTGGTGTTGACGACAAGCGCGCCACCCAGTGTGTTGAGGCCGAACATCGGGTTGGAGCCCGGCAGGATGTTGACGCTGGACATCGCGTTCATGGGAATCAGATCCCAGTTCACGATGGAGCCGAAGGGCTCGTTCATCCGCACGCCGTCAAAGTAGACCGACACGCCGATGGGCACGCCCAGCAGCGACGACACCTGAAACCCGCGGTAGTTGATGTCGTTCTGGTACGGATTGCCCGACCCGTTGCCGATGCTCACCTGACCCAGGTTGTCGTTGAGCAGGTCCGCCAGGTTGGAGTTGCGTTGCTCGCGCGCATCCTTCGCGCTCACGCGCTGCGCATTGGCAGGAAACTGCGACAGCGGCACGCCAATGCTGTCGATCGGGGTCGAGCCGACGACCTGCGCGGTCGGCAATGCCACCGCCACGATCTGGTCTTCGGCAAACGCGGGCGAGTAAAGCCCCGCGGCAGTGAGCGCAGCCACGCCGCCTGCAAGGCACGGTGCGGCGTTGCGCACACGGCTGGTGCTCTTCTCCGAACGGCTGATAGGCGAATGCACGAAGTGTCTCCCCGAAGTTCTCGCTCGCGGGTCTCGGGTATCAATGACGTATCCCAGAGAACAGGCGTGGCGGTGGCTAATCCCGGCAGGGAATCAGCGGCAATGGGGGTGACACCTGCGCGCGTTGCGGCAGGGCAAATGGTTGGCACACGGCCATGTCTCCTCTTCTTGTTTGCCTGCGGGGTCGTTGCCTCGCAGGTCAGCGGCTGGCGCACAGGCGCGATTCCCCGGCGCCAGCCGTCCTGCTACACCATCAGAAGAAGCCCAGCGGCTTGGTGTCGTAGCTCACCAGCAGGTTCTTGGTCTGCTGGTAGTGGTCGAGCATCATCTTGTGGGTCTCGCGGCCCACGCCCGACTTCTTGTAGCCACCGAACGCTGCGTGCGCCGGATACAGGTGGTAGCAGTTCGTCCACACGCGGCCTGCCTTGATGGCACGGCCCACGCGGTAGGCGCGGTTGATGTCGCGCGTCCACAGACCGGCGCCCAGGCCGAAGTCGGTGTCGTTGGCAATCTGCAGCGCCTGCGCTTCGTCCTTGAAGGTGGTCACGGCAATCACCGGGCCGAAGATCTCTTCCTGGAACACGCGCATGCTGTTGTCACCCTTGAGCAGCGTCGGCTTGATGTAGTAACCCTTCGACAGATTGCCGGGCAGCACTTCCACATCGCCGCCGACCAGGCATTCGGCGCCTTCCTCCTGCGCGATCTCCAGGTAGCTGCGGATCTTGTAGAACTGCTGCTCCGAAGCCTGCGCGCCGACCATCGTGTCGGTGTCGAGCGGGTCACCGCGCTTGATGGCGGCCACCTTGGTCAACACCGCATCCATGAAACGGCTGTAGATGGATTCCTGCACCAGCGCGCGCGACGGGCACGTGCACACCTCGCCCTGGTTGAAGAAGCCCAGCACCAGGCCTTCGGCGGCCTTTTCGATGAAGCTCGGCTCGGCCTGCATGATGTCTTCGAAGTAGATGTTGGGCGACTTGCCGCCCAGCTCCACCGTTGACGGAATGATGTTTTCGGCCGCGCACTTCATGATGTGCGAGCCGACCGGCGTCGAGCCCGTAAAGGCGATCTTGGCGATGCGCTTGCTGGTGGCCAGTGCCTCGCCGGCTTCCTTGCCGTAGCCGTGCACGACATTGAGCACGCCCGCCGGCAGCAGATCGCCAATCAGCTCCATCAGCACGCAGATGCCCAGCGGCGTCTGCTCGGCCGGCTTGAGGACCACGCAGTTGCCGGCAGCCAGTGCGGGCGCCAGCTTCCATGCAGCCATCAGCAGCGGGAAATTCCACGGGATGATCTGGCCGACCACGCCCAGCGGCTCGTGGATGTGATACGCCACGGTGTGTTCGTTGATCTCGGCAGCGGAGCCTTCCTGCGCGCGGATGCAGCCGGCGAAGTAGCGGAAGTGGTCCACGGCCAGCGGGATGTCGGCATTCAGCGTTTCGCGCACGGGCTTGCCGTTGTCCCACGTTTCGGTCACGGCCAGCAGTTCGAGGTTCTGCTCGATGCGGTCGGCAATCTTCAGCAGGATCAGCGAGCGGTCCTGCACCGAGGTGCGGCCCCAGGCGTCAGCGGCAGCATGCGCGGCGTCGAGCGCGCGGTCGATGTCTTCAGCGGTCGAGCGCGGGAACTCGCCGATCACCTCGCCCGTCACCGGGGTCGTGTTGGTGAAGTACTGGCCCTTGACCGGCGACACGAATTCGCCACCGATGAAATTGCCATAGCGCGGCTTAAACGAAACGATGGCGCCGGGAGTGCCGGGATGAGCGTAACGCATGGGTTGTCTCCTGATGTTTGAGTGATGACCGCAGCGTCGTTGTCTGCGCTGTGTCCGGTCGTCATCTGCAAAACCCGGGCCATCCCCTGCGGTGGATGTTCGATCCACTCCCATCGCTTGTTCACGCCGATCGGCCGGCCTGACTGTTCCAGAATGGAACAACAGGTGTTGCAAAGCTCAACGCCCCATCACCTGAACACCCGATGGACGCTTGTGCGGACATACCGCTTGCATGGCATGACTTTCGCAACGTGGACCTTTCATCTGAACCTGCCAAGGCACACGATGAGAACGGCTTCACTCCATGCTGCCGCTGCTGCGCTGGCCGTTGCGTACCTGTCCGGGCCGGCCCGCGCCGATACGAACGTCGACCCGGCGGGCTCGCCGCTCTGGCCGACGATTCAGCAGGAGGTGTTTGGCGCGGCGCGGACGACGTTCGACAGCCGCATCAGGATCACCGGACCGGCGTTTGCGGAAGACGCGATGCAGGTGCCGATTGCGTTCGACGCATCGGCGCTCGGCAAGGTGGAGCGCATCGTCGTCGCGGTCGACCGCAACCCGATTCGCAAGGTGCTGGAATTCGCGCCGATGCACGTCCGCCCGGCGCTGTCGTTCCGGTTCAAGCTGCAGGAGGCCTCTGCGGTGCGCGTGGCCGCACGTACGCCGGACGGTGTCTGGCATGTCGGCACCTTGCAGGTGGATGCCACCGGCGGTGGCTGCACGCTGCCGGGCGCCACACGCCAGAACGCCACCTGGAGCACCACGCTGAACCAGGTCGAGTCGCGCGTGTTTCCGGGCTTCAACGGCGCAGGCAGCCGCATCCGTCTGCGCGTGATGCATCCGATGGACACCGGCCTGGTGGCGGGCATCCCGTCTTTCCATATCGAGCAGCTCAACCTGCTCGATGCCCGGCGTCAGCCCATGCTTGAACTGGCGCTGTACGAGCCGGTGGCCGAGAACCCGATCTTCTCGTTCGATCTGGATGGCCCTGTTGGACGCGGCATCAGCGTGGCCGGCGTCGACAACAACGGCAACCGCATCCGCGCGCAGGTGACACGATGAGCCGACGCCACCAACAGTTGGGCCTTCTGCTGTGTCTTGCGATGTTGACAGCCATCGCGCGCGCGCAGAACCCCGATTACCACCTCGTACCGCACGCGGTTGCGCCCGGCATCTGGGTGCTCGAAGGCGCCAACGCGGATTTCTCTGCGCGCAACGGCTGCAACATCATCAACACCGGCTTCATTGATACCGGCGATGGGGTGCTCGTCATCAACACGGGGCCGTCGATGCTGTACGGCGAGCAGCAACGCCAGGCCATCCGCACGGTCACCTCGGCGCCGGTGCGCTGGGTGTTCAACCTGAACTTGCACCCGGACTATTTTTTCGGCAACCAGGCCTATGCGGATGTCGGTGCCCAGGCGCTGCCCGGCACCATCGCCGGTGCGCAACGCGAGGGCGCGGCCTACGCCGACAATCTTTACCGCATCTGCGGCGCGTGGATGCAGAACACGGTATCGACACCGCCCGGCACGCCATTGACCCCTGGCACACGCACCATGGGGCACCATCGCATCGACCTGATCCGCCTCGACGGACATACCGATGACGATCTTGTGTTGGTGGACCGGACCAGCGGTGTGGTCTTCGCAGGCGGCATTGCCTTTCGAGACCGGATTCCCACCACGCCGCACGCCAACATTGCGCGTTGGCTGGCCAGTCTCGATCGGTTGCAGAAGATCGTTGCCGACAGCGGCGCGCGCGTGTTGATCCCCAGCCACGGGCCCGCGCTGGGCAAGGCGGACGCCATCGCGCAGACACGTCAGTACCTGCAGTGGCTCGATGCGCGTATGCGCCGCTCAGCGGCAGAAGGACGCGACCTGGCAGAGGTGATTGCGATGCCGGTAGACGCGCCCTACGCGCTGTGGGGTGGAATGCCCGCGGAGTACGTGCGCAACGTGACCCGCTTCTACCCACGTTACGAGAACGCCGCGCTGGCGCCCTGACATGGCGCCAGACCCCGCGCGGCGACACTGGATGCGCATCATGCTCACGACACTGATTAGTCCGGCCCCGACGGTGTCTGCGGCCCCCGCGCGCGTCACGCTGTTGCGCCTGCAGGACGGCCTGTACGCGGCGCGCGCCGTGAATGCAGAAGCCTCGCGCGCGAATGCCGGAGAAGTCGTGCCCACGCTGGTGCACACGACGGGCAACGGCGTGCTCGTGGTGGACCCTGGCCCGCACGCGCGATGGGGACACCACCTGATCGCGGCCATCCGGCACATCACGGCCGAACCCATCCGCTGGGTGGTCAACACGCATGCGCATCCCGAGCATGTGCTGGCCAACGCCGCCTTCGCACAACTGCAGCCGCGCCCTGCCTTCCTGGCCTCCGCCGCCACCGCCGACCTCATGCGCCAGCGTTGCGAAACCTGTCTGGCGCGCCTGACCGCCATGCTGGGTGCGCGCGTCATGCATGAAACGGAGATCGTCTATCCGGAACCGGCACTGCGCGATGGCGATTGGCTGCACACCGGCAAGACTGCGTGGCAAGTCCACGTCTGCACGGCCGCGCATAGCGCATCCGACACGGTGCTGTACGCGCCGCAGCGCGGGGTGCTGTGCACAGGCGGCCTGGCATATCTGCAGCGCATTCCGGACCTGCAGGACGGCTCGCTGGCTGGATGGCGCCAAGCATTGCATGCGCTTGTGCAACTGCCCGCCAACATCGTCGTCGGCACCGCCATCGGCACGCCTGCGCAGATGCTGCGGCCGACGCTCGCCTATCTCGACATGCTCGACAGCACGGTCACGCGCGCCATTGAAGGCGGCGGCGACGCAGCCCGCGCGCTCGCGTATGTCCCGGGCGACGCCTATCGCGACTGGCGCAACTTTCATCCCCGCCATGCGCTGAACGTCGGACGTGCGTGGCGCGAACTCGAAGATCGCTGGATGCAAAGCGCGCCGAGCGCCTGATCGCAGCTGCTCCATGGCTGAACAGACGGCAGACATGTGTTGCATCAACTGTCCCGCCACGCTACATCCCACGCAAAGCCGCCGGTATCCGCAAACGTTAATCAACGCGCTGCAACTCCGTGCAATGCGCCGCAAACGTCGTGGTACGCATATTGCAAAGTCCCGCCGACGTTGAGCCCGCCCCCGCGGGTTTAGCGCCAACACCCCATGCGTCCGAGCCGATTCACACGACGCATCAGACAACGACAATACGGAGACAACATGCAAAACACACGCCTTCGACCCTGCGTCCTGACCGCCATTGCAGCCGCTCTCGGCTGCGCAGCGAGTGGCGCCATCGCACAATCGTCGGTCACCCTCTACGGCACGGTCGATGCCGGCCTCCAGTATCAAAACCGCAGTGCGGCCGGCGGCAGCATCACCGAAGTGCATTCAGGCGGCATCAGCCCGAGCATCTGGGGCCTCAAGGGGTCGGAAGACCTGGGCAGTGGGTTGAAGGCCAACTTCAACCTCGAAGGGCATTTCAGCAGCGACACCGGCACGCTCACCACCGGCCCCGGCTTCAGCTCCGAGCTGTTCCGCCGGCAAGCGAACGTTGGCCTCAGCGGCAACTGGGGAGCGATCACGCTTGGGCGCCAGTACAGTCCGGCGCTCATCGGTACGATCGGCACGGAAGTGCGCGGCTTCAAGGAGCAGTTCTCGAACCTGTACGGCTGGGCCTACAACCAGCTCCCCGCACCGGGCAACGCAATGGGCGCGGGCACCAACCCCGGCAACGACGTGGGCGTGTTCATCGGCAATGCACTGCAGTACTCCAACAACTTCGGCCCCGTGTGGCTGGGCGTTGCGTATTCATTTGGAGAGACTGCCGGCAGCTTCAGGCGCGGCAATGAACTCTCGCTGGGTGCCACCTACACGGGCCCGGCCACAGTTGGCCTCGGCTATCAGTCGACGGCAGACAGCGGCACGGGCGAGACCCTCAGCCGCCTGTGGAGCGCAGGTGTGGCCGTACCGTTCGGCGCCTTTACGGGCCGCGTGAACTACATCGGCGTTACCAATAACGCGCCGACCGGCCAACGTGTGTCAGACGTCAAATCGATCGGTGCCGGGCTCGACTACAAGTGGAGCCCCGCCAATACCGCCACGCTGGCGGGCTACTACAGCAAGTACGAAAGCAGCACCCACGACAGCTCTACCAAGTCGGTCGTGCTGAGCAACGACTACGCCTTCTCCAAACGCACCACGCTTTACGCGCAACTTGTGTACGTCAATGCGGGCGCAGTGGGCACGGTGGACCCGCTGGAAAGTCTCAAGACTTCCATCGTTGCGGGCGGCACGGCGCCGGGCGCGAAGACAGTGCTGGCGGGTGTGGGGCTGAAGCATTCGTTCTGAGCCGTACCTGAGCAGAAAAAACCCTTGGCCAACACCAAGGGTTTTTTTCGCCCCTCGGATGCGAAGACGACGCACGAATCCTGACGCAGCGCATGGTCTGGGCAGGCGATCCGCGCTACGCTCACGTATCCTCAACATCACGATTCCTGCCCGTCCAGGCCACCCGGCGGGTACTCATTGGAGGTGCCTTGATCCGCGTCCTGCCTGCCTTTTTACTGGGCACGTTTAGCTCAATCCTGCTTGCCTTGAACACGCTGTTCTGGAGCGTGCCGCTGTTCACGCTGTCAGCGTTCAAGCTGCTGGTGCCGGCAGTGGCCGTCCGCCGACGGATCGACCCGATGCTCAACTGGGTCGCAACGCGCTGGATCGGTTGCAACAATGCCTGGATCGGCGTGCTGCAACGTGAGCCGTGGAGCGTGGAAGGCGCCGACAACCTGCGCTACGCGGGTTGGTACCTCGTCAATTGCAACCATCGGTCTTGGGTGGACATCTTCGTGTTGCAGCGGGTGTTGAACCGGCGCATCCCACTGCTCAAGTTCTTCCTCAAGCAACAGCTGATCTACGTGCCGGTCATCGGCCTGGCCTGGTGGGCGCTGGATTTTCCGTTCATGCGGCGGCACTCCAAGGCGGCGCTGCGCAAGCACCCCGAGCTGCGCAATCAAGATCGCGAAACCACGCGTCGCGCCTGTGCCAAGTTCGCGCACGTGCCGACCAGCGTCATGAACTTTGCCGAAGGCACGCGGTACACCCCGGCAAAGCACCGGACGCAGTCGTCCCCCTATCGCCATCTGCTCAAGCCGAAGGCCGGCGCCCTGGCCCTGACGCTCAACGCCATGGGCGGAAGGTTCCAGTCGCTGCTCGATATCAGCATCGCCTATCCGGACGGCACACCGAGCTTCTGGCAACTGGCCTCCGGCCAGGCCGGCCGGGTGATGGTGCATATCCGCGAGCTGCCGATCCCGCCGGATTTCTGCACGCACGACTACAGCACCGACTCAGCCTTCCGCAGCGATTTCCACCGCTGGCTCACCGAACTCTGGGAGGAGAAAGACCAGCAGATCGAAAACATGCTGGCGCAGGCAGCCAACCGCGTGGCGTAGCCTTCGCGTCGATGCTTTTTGACTAGGTGATCGAAGCGCCAAACAAAAAGCCCCTTGGCCGTAAAGCCAAGGGGCTTTTGCTACTGCTGGCGGGCTGGCGGAGCGGTGAGTCTGGGGCGGGCCTGTCTCAGCTCGTTCCCTGCCAATCGATTCAGGGTGGATCTGCCTCAGCGCCGAGCGGAGGCGCGTGTTCGAGCAGTGCACAGAGCCTCAAGCAGGTGAACCGGCTTGGCCCTGGGAATTTCGCATCGTCTCAGTGCCGCCTAAGTCTGCCTGCGTAGCTTCTCCATTGCGCACCTCCGCGCGCATGTCAGGAGAAGCACCATGTACCGCTACACCAAGCTTTCCCTCCTCGCCATTGCCATTGCGATGACGGGCGCGGCCGCCTACGCCGCCAAAGCTCATATTCAAAACGACGCCCTCGCTGTCACACAAGCAAAGATCCCGCTGACTCAAGCTGTCGCAGCTGCAGAGCAGCACGCCAATGGCAAGGCGTCACGCGCCGAATACGAGCAGTCGAAACAGGGCTGGGTGTACGACGTGGAAGTTGTGAGCGGAGCCAAAGTCTTCGACGTTCGGATCGATGCCGACAAGGGCACAGTCATTTCCGCTGTCGAGGACAAGGCCGATCACGACGACGTTCACGACAAGCAAGACTGATTGCGTACGGCAACCCTGGGTCTATGTCGAGGCTAAGTCCGCTCAACCAAACTGCCCTCAGGTTCCCACTAAAGCGAGGACACATCATGAATCGGTGGCAGGTAAGTGACGCATGGAACAAGGTGCCCGAGATTGCACTGTCGTTTTGGATCGTCAAGATCATGTCCACGACGGTGGGCGAGACGGGAGCCGATTTCCTGGCCGTGAATGCCGGGTGGGGCCAAGCTGCAACGCGAGCCGTGATGGCCGCATTGTTGGCAGCTGCCTTGTTTGCGCAGCTGCGGTCTCGCCGCTATATCCCGTCGATCTACTGGCTCACGGTCGTCCTGGTCAGCGTGGTCGGCACGCAGATCACGGATCTGTTGACGGATGGGTTGGGTATCAGCCTTTACATCAGCACCACCGCGTTTGCTCTGCTGCTCGCTGCCATCTTCTTCGTTTGGTATCGCGTCGAACGAACGCTCTCGATCGACTCGATCGTCACGCGTCGTCGGGAGCTGTTCTATTGGGCCGCCATCCTCTGTACGTTTGCACTGGGAACCGCGGCGGGCGATTTGGCGACGGAAGCGCTGGGCCTTGGCTTCACGTGGGGAGCCGTGGTGTTCGGCACGTTGCTCGGCGTCACGTACGCCGCCTGGCGTATCGGTGGCAACGCCGTGCTCACGTTCTGGATCGCATACATCCTGACCCGACCCTTCGGCGCGGCGCTCGGCGACTTGCTCACACAAGCAAAAACCTACGGCGGTCTCGGCATGGGCGCCATGTGGACCAGTGCCCTGTTCCTCACGGTGATTGTCTTACTGGTGGCGGCTGAGCAGTTCGGCATGGGAAGAAGCCGAGCTGTAGAGGCCACCGAATAGCGCTTCGTTTTTTAGGAGAACCCCCATGTTCCATCAACACACACTCGTTCGGGCGACTGCCACAGTCTCGGCCATCTTGTTTCTGAGCATCGCCACCGGTTGCTCCAAACCGGAGGCTCAAGCCGCGACTGGGACAGTGCCGGGCACATCGACTCAAACCGCATCACCACCCCAATCCAAAACCGCGTCGAAGCTTGGTGATCTATCGGCGTTTCGCAGCATTGCGACGGACGTTGCCAACCTGGTAGACAAAGGTGATCTGGCGGCCGCCAAAGCACGCATCAAAGATCTGGAGGTCTCTTGGGACGCGGCGGAAGCCGGCCTGAAGCCTCGGGCGGCCAATGATTGGCACGTACTGGATAAGGCCATTGACCGTGCGCTGGCCGCATTGCGCGCCGACACACCCAAGCAGCCCGACTGCAAGGCTGCGTTGACCGATTTGTTGAAAACCTTCGACACGCTGCAAGGTCGGACTTGATTTGCGAGGACGCATGATGAAGACGTCAACAGAGCACGCTCTGGCCAAAGTGCCAGAAGTCACATTGGCCTTCTGGCTACTCAAGATTGCGGCCACCACACTGGGCGAAACCGGTGGTGATGCTGTCTCGATGTCGATGAACCTGGGCTATCTGGTGGGCACCGGCATCTTTGCCGCCGTCTTCTTGGTGTCGGTAGCCGCACAAATAAAAGCCAAGGGCTTTCATCCGCTTCTCTACTGGACCACCATCATCGCCACGACCACGGTCGGCACGACGCTTGCAGACTTCGCGGATCGCTCCCTGGGTATCGGATATGCAGGCGGCTCCACCTTGCTGCTGGCGCTGCTGCTCGGCTCGCTTTTTGCGTGGTACCGCACGTTGGGGTCGGTGTCGGTGAGCACCGTCCACTCGCCCAGGGCTGAAGCGTTCTATTGGGTCACCATCATGTTTTCGCAGACCCTGGGCACAGCCCTGGGCGATTGGACTGCCGACACGGCTGGCTTGGGCTATACAGGGGCGGCCGTGGTCTTCGGGGCGCTGCTTGCCCTCATCATCGTCGCCTACTACTGGACCCGCGTCTCCCGCACGCTGCTGTTCTGGGCCGCGTTCATCCTGACACGCCCCTTGGGCGCCGTGGTCGGCGATTTTCTTGACAAACCACACAGTGCGGGTGGGCTCGCTTTGAGCCGCTACTCCGCGTCGGCCGCACTGCTTGCCTTTATCCTGACCGGCATGCTGCTCTTCAGGCAACGCGCAGCTCGGGTTGCCCATTGACTGGGGGCAATGGCTGGAGGGCACATGCGGGTATTGCTTGTCGAGTTGCTCGGGTTCATCCCCGCCCGATTCAGCGTCGACATCGGCAGCAAAACTGGCTATCGGTACGGCCGCACTGGCGCCCTGAGAATGGCGGTCCCAAACCCACGAAAACGTTGGTTGACGGTACCGCCAAGAACACGGAAACGACAAAGCCCCGCCATTGGCGGGGCTTCGTTCGAACCAGGCTCCGTTTGACCGGGGCGCTGGACTTGCTGGCGGAGCAGTGAGTCTGGGGCTGATTCGTCTCTGCGCACCGCCCTGCTAACAGGGAAATTTGCAGGGAATTTGGCACTTTCCCTTCCCCTGATCCGGCCATACCCCAGATTTTGCGCGGGCTGCCCAGAGGTTGCTCGGCACGACGACCGACTCGGAACAGCCAATAACAGGGAAGCAGGCAGGTTTTCCAGCCTGGCACGTCATGGCAAAACGTTGACGCAACAGACTGTCGCCCGCAGCGGCCGCAGACGTTCGTCTTCATCTAAAACATCCGGTCCTCCCCCAAGGTGTCTGAAATTCGGTAGCCCATTGCCCCAAGTGACCGCGGTATGTGGAACGAAACGGGAACGCATCGATGGAGTTGTAAGGCCGGAATAAATGATGTATTGTCAATGCATGTTATATCGCTGCGGGCAAAGTTGAAAACCGCGCACCCACGGCCGACGGCAAGACAGGCCGCACAGGAAGATGAGAGACACGAAGTGAAACTAGATGGCCTACTGACCAAACCAACGCCTTCTTTCGACGAGCCGCTCGAAATGCTCAAGGCGTGTCACGAGCGTATTGCCGCGCAGTGCGCCACGCTCGCAAAACTGTCTGCACACCTGCCATCGCACGGTGCGGACGAGCAGGCGCGGCAGGCGGCCCGAAACATCATGCGCTACTTCGACGTGGCCGGGCCTCATCATCATGCCGACGAAGAAGAGGATCTCTTTCCGTTGCTGATGGTAGAGGGCCAGCGCCTGCGTTCACCGGTGGTCGAGGTGATCGCGTCGCTGCTCGATGAGCATCGATCTCTGGAAGCAAGCTGGGCGCAGTTGCGAGCAGTCCTTGCCGATATCGCCCAAGGCCAGGTCCGGCCGATCGAGCGCGCCTGGACGGACAGCTTTGCTGACGCATACCGCCGTCACATCGCCGTCGAAGAAGACCAGGTTCTGGTGTTCGCCCAAGCGTGCCTAGATCGGCAGCAACTCGCAAGGCTGAGCGCAGCGATGGTTGCTCGACGCGCTGTGGCATCGCACTGAAACCCCAATGAAGCCCATCACGAGGACACTCTTTCCAGGAGAACCTTCCATGCCAACTTTGACAGACATCCACACCATCTTCGCCCAGCATCATGTTTTCGACGCGCGCGGCATTGCCAAGCGTTTCCGGCACGCGGCCATCTTCGGCGCGCTCGACGCCCTGGAGCCAGGCGAGGTGATGCGCTTTGTCAATGATCATGATCCACTCCCGCTCCTTGCGCAGATTGATCGGCACTACGGGCCGCGCGTGGATGCCGGGTATGTCGCCCGCGAGCCGGGCAACATCGTGATCGACTTTACGGTGAGAGCGGCAGGCTGAATGTCTGCCGCGTCGGCCATCAATGCCGGCGAACGTGTTTTGTGGCCGGCCGCGATCGTCGATCAGGTCGGCATAACGGATGCATGATGCGCAGATGATTCGGTCATTTGCGAACGCGCGGACACGTGCCGGTGACCTGAATACTCGTGGACAGAGGACAACATGCTGACCACAATCCAACTCGACAACGCACGCGCGCCTGACACCAGTTGCGAGACGCTTATGCCGCAGGCGCACCAAGAGATTGAGGCGACGAACGTCACCTGCAACAGTTGCGCATTGGCGCGCTTGTGCACCGCTGAGCCAGTCGACACATCGGCCGCAGAGCGGCTCAACGAGTCCATGCGCGGCATCCGTATGATCAAGCGCGGACAAGCGCTGTACCGCAGAGGCGGCAGCCTCCAAAGCATCTATGCCATCCGTGCCGGCTCCTTCAAAACCGTGATCCATCGGACAGCAGGCGAACAGGTCGTCGGCATCGCCTTGTCGGGTGACCCGCTTGGCGTTGACGGTATCGCCAGCGGCAAGCATGCCTGCGACGCGATTGCGCTGGAAGACAGCTCGGTATGCGTGATGCCGTTCGAGCGACTCGAACGCCTGTGCCATGAGCTGAAGATCGTTCAGCGGCACGTATTGAGCATGCTCAGCGCCGAGATCGTGCGCGGGTCCAAGTGGATGGCGCTACTCGGCACGATGGGAGCGGAGGATCGCGTCGCTACCTTTCTGTTCGACTTGTCGGAACGCTGGAGCGCGCGCGGCTTTTCGTCGACACAGTTCACGCTGAAAATGACACGCGCGGAAATTGGCAGCTACCTTGGGTTGAAACTCGAAACTGTCAGCAGAATGCTGACGAAACTGCAGCAGCGTCGGCTACTTGAAGTGCGCGGCAAAGACATCCGGATTCTCGATATGGACCAATTGCAGGCCGTGGCGATGGATGGCTGCACGCCGTTTTCCCGCTCCCGTTTAGTCTCGATAAACGACTAGGCTGAACAATAGCGTGACGTCCGCCTCGCATGCCCACGCGTCCAGCACCTTACCAACGAAATCCGGACTGTTGTCCATCAGGATGGACGCGGGCAAGCCTCGCATCTCCTTAAGCTGTTCCAGCACTTGCTTGACCCGCAGGCCCGGCAATGAAGTTTCAAGAACACCTACCAGCGCGTGGTCTACTACGCGTCGGACAACCCGCAGATCTTGAACGCCCCCACGACGGGGCACGACGTTTCGGTCGGGCAGTGCCTCCCCTTACATCATTCAGAAGAACTATTACAACCAGCGCATCATTTCGGAGCACCCGGACAATGTAGGATCTAACATCTGCAATATCGATGCATCCTCCTGCCTGACATAGACCGCGCCGGACATTTGTTGATCCCAAAGATGCCGACACCTACTCGTCGCTGGTATAGAGATAGAGCCAACGAGGCGATGGCCCATCAAATCGAAGGCCCATTTCACCTGAGTGCCTAACCGCCATCGCACCCCGCTACGAGAGCGCGGCGCCTCACAGTGGCAAACGAGCGCAGAAGGAGAGACGTCATGAGCGATACACGCGTTTTTGAGGTCTACCGCTACGATCCCGATTCAGATGTCCAGCCCTACATGCAGGCCTTTAACGTCGAGTTGAAGCCAGACGACCGGATGCTGCTGGACGTTCTGATTCACCTCAAGGCGCAGGACCAGACACTGAGCTTCCGAAGATCATGCCGGGAGGGCGTGTGCGGTTCAGACGCGATGAACATCAACGGCAAGAATGGCCTTGCCTGCACGACCAACCTCAACGCGCTGCCGCGCCATATCGTTCTACGCCCGCTTCCGGGCCTGCCCGTCATACGCGACCTGATCGTGGACATGACGGATTTCTTCAAGCAATACCAATCGATCAAGCCGTACCTGATCAACGACACTGCACCGCCGGAGCGTGAGCGCCTTCAATCACCTCAGGAACGCGACCAATTGGACGGCCTCTATGAGTGCATCCTGTGCGCCTGCTGCTCAAGCGCATGTCCGTCGTATTGGTGGAATCCCGACAAGTATGTCGGCCCGGCCGGGCTGCTGCAGGCGTATCGCTTTCTCGTGGATTCGCGCGACGAAGCCACTGCCGCGCGCCTGGACAACCTCGACGATCCCTACCGCCTGTTCCGCTGCCGAACGATCATGAACTGTACGAACGTGTGCCCCAAGGGCCTGAACCCAGCCAAGGCGATCAGCGAGATCCGAAACATGCTCGCCCGCAGGGCAATTTGACCGACGCCGCTTTAACGATCAGGAGAGAACATGGCAACACCACACGCCGCGCCCGGAGAGCTGATCGACGTCCGCCCACTGGGCGCTGCACTCCAGCAAGCAAAATCCGTCGCCTTGATCCGCTCGACGCACCTTGAAGTCATGCGACTCGTGCTGCCTACAGGCGGCCGTATTCCTGTCCATCAGGCGCCGGGAGAAATCACGGTGCAGTGCCTTGAGGGCGTGCTGAAGTTCGGCATGAACTCGGGCACACACACCATGCGCGCAGGAGATCTTCTGCTGCTTCCACCGGAAGAACCGCATTGGCTGGAGGCGGTGGAAAGCGCGTCGGTGCTCGTCACCCTCTATCTTCCGCAGCGCCAATAGGCCAATGGGCCAAGCGGAAGCCGCCTTTCGCGGTCCTGTTCCGAACACCCAACCTTATTGGACAGCCCCCTGCCCAGCGTGCCCCGTCAGCGGTGCCCGCCGCACTTCCGACAGGTAGAGGAGGATCAGCGACACCCACACGATGCCGTAGAGGAACATGAAGCACGACGAGCGCACTCGGAACACGTCCAACAAGACGCCAAAGATGATGGGGAGGAGAAACCCGCCCAGGCCGCCGGCCAGGCCGACGATACCGGTCACGACCCCCATGTTTGCTGAGAAATCGTCCGCCACGTACTTGAAGGTAGACGCCATGCCGAAGGCGAATACGCTGCCCATCAGGAAGATCAGCGCAATGAATGCCGCCAACGGTATCTGCAGATGCAGATTGAATGCCCCGTCGATGGTGTGGATCGCGAGGTCGGTCGGCGGATACGCAAGCAAGAACAGGCAGACCCACGCGACCCACAGCCCCCACCAGGTCACGTTCTGGGCGCCCCAGCGATCGGCAAGCCAGCCACCGACGGCCCTCAGGACCGACCCAGGCAACGAAAACCCCGCCGCAAACGCCGACGCCGCAACCAGCGTCATCCCATACTCATTCTTCAGATACTGCGGCATCCACAACGACAGGGCGGTGAACCCGCCAAAGGTGATCGAGTAGTACTGGCACAGTCTCCAGACGCGCCGGTCACGCAGCACCTTGAAACTGTCCACCCAGGACCCCTGCGCCCGCCCCGCGCCCGGGTCGGACGCCGATGCCAGCCAGAAGATGACCGCCGTCACCAGCAGGGCAACCGCATACGCACGCGGCACGAAGCGCCAGCCGTAAGCCGCCTGCAGCGACGGCGTGAGAAAAAGGTTGATGGCCGCGCCCGACGTACCGGCGCCAAAGAACCCCATCGCAAAACCGCGTCGCTCCTGCGGAAAGAAGCGCGCAACGTAGGGGGTTCCGACCGCGAAGGACGCACCGACGCAGCCGAGAAACAGGCCGATCACCAGAAACTGCCAAAGCGCGGTCGCGTAGCTGACGGCGTACACCGGCACCGCGCAGACGACAAGCAGTGTGGTCATGACGATGCGGCCGCCAAAACGATCCGTCCACGCGCCCAGGGGCAGCCGCATCAGGGCTCCGGTCAGCACAGGCGTGGAGGTCAGCAACCCGAACTCGGTGCCGTTCAGCTTCAGATCTTCGCGCAACTGGACGCCGATCACGCCAAACATCATCCACACCACAAAGCAGACCATGAACGCGAGCGTGCTTGCCAGCAGCACTGACCACGCTTGGGCCGAAATGGCCGGGGCGCCGGCCTGATTGTTCGTTGCGCCTGGTGCTCGCATGCTGGCTCCCCTTCCTCTGTGCGTTGCCGACCTATTGAACCAGGGGTCCGTTGGCGGCCCCAAGATCCACACCTTCGACTTGCGCCTGCGAAGCCAGTATCGACACGTATTGCTGCGTGGCCTTGTGTCTGACGCGCGCTTCAAGGTATTGAGCAATCTCGGCCTCGACCGCATCGAACGGCACGGTGTCGCCCGCCACGCGATGCTCGATGCGCACAACGTGGAATCCGAACCGCGTCTTGACGATGCGCGGCAGAACCCCCGTTTCAGTTGAATCGAACAGCACGCGCTCAAACTCCGGAACGCTATCGCCACGCAACAACTGGCCAAGGCTGCCGCCCACGCCCGCAGATGGGCAATTGGAGACTTCGCGCGCCACGGCCTCGAATGTTTCTGGGGCCTCCAACACCTGCTGCAGTGTCTGCTGCGCCTTTTGCAACAGCAACGCGACCGGCGCACGGTCGGTCACCGCAAACAGGATATGGCTGGCATAGACGATATCGTTGCGCCGGAAGCGAGCCGGGTGGTTCTGGTAGTACCGCTCGCAATCGGCACGGGTTGGCTCGGGTACGGCCAGCTCGCGTTCGAGCAACGCATCGACGCACGCATCATCCAGCGCATCGCTGTCTGAAATGAGCTGCAACGCCACAGCGCGTTGCCTCAGCAACTCGTGGATTGCCAACGCACAGGCCGCCGCAGCCAGCGGCTCGGGCTCGCCTGCGTGGTGCTGCTCTTCCTCTGCGATCAACGCAGCGTCGATCACCACACCGTTGATGCGCACCACGGTTGCACTGCCGGACGTTGCCTGCATGCTCATCAAGCCTCCCCCCATTCAGCGTTAACGCTTGCGCACCAACTGATACGGCCGGATCAGATACGCCAGTGACGCAAAGCCGCTCCAGATATGGACCATCCGCGTGAACGGCGTCACGAGAAAGATGGTGAAGCCGAGCAGGATGTGCAACTGATACGTGAGCGGCACGCCATCGAGCAGGCGCGCGATACCAGGGCGGAAGGTGACCACGCCCTTGACGTAGTCGGTCAGCACCTCGAACAGCGCGCCGTCCATATGCCGCATCGACAGCACCACGGTCCCGAGCCCAAGTGCGAGCTGCACCCACAACATCAGCACGATGACGATGTCCCAAGTGCGGCTGTTGCGCCGGACGCGCGTGTCCGAGAGCCGCCGATGTATCAGCATGGTCAGGCCGATGATCGAGACGATGCCTGCCGCGCCCCCGCCCACCATGGCCAGCAACTGGTGCCCCGATGCCGACAGGAAGGGTGACACCATCCAATGCGGTGCGAGAAACCCGGCAAAGTGCCCCACCACGACTACCAGAATGCCCCAGTGAAACAGATTGCTGCCCACGCGTAACGTGCCTCTGCGCAGCATCTGTGAGGTATCGCTCTTCCACGTGTACTGCTCACGATCGAAGCGGATCAGGCTGCCCAGCAGCAGCACCGCAAGGCAGATGTACGGATAGATGCCGTACAGGAATTCGTGAAGGTAGTCAGTCATGCCAGTTCTCCTGACAGCTTGAATCGGGCCGCTTCAACGGGGTTCGCGAGGGTCACGGGGATGGCCCGGCCGTTTGTCGTAAAAATGGAGCGGTTCGGTCACCGGGGTCTCCGCGCCGACAAAACGCACCGGCTCGTCGGCATAGGCGGCGTCGAGTGCCCGGTAGTCTGCGGCGCTGGGTGGCGCATCGACGTCATCATCGGCGCTCTCGCCATCCGACGACACGCTGTGCCGAATACCGGCCAGCGGTAGCAGCGCACCAACCACGAACCGATACCGGCTCGCCCGCTCGGTCAACCGCGTGGTAATGGCCTGCAAAATCTCGCCGGTCTCAGCCAGCAGACTCCGCGCCTCCTTCTCGGGCAAGCGCGAGAGGTATTCGAGAAACACCGGCAGGTAGTCCGGCAACTCGCCCGGCCGCAAATGCAGACCCTGCTTCTCATACATGTTCAGCAGATCGACCATCGCCTGGCCGCGATCACGCGACTCGCCATGCACGTGCTCGAACAAGTACAGCGAAGTCGCGCGGCCACGGTCGAACAATGCAACATAGCGCTCCTGCAGCGTCATCAGATCGCGCTGGGCGTATTCGTCGATAAAGCGGTCGAGTCCGGCGCGCACGTCCAGGGGCAGCGCGCGTGCCGCATTCAGCAGCGTGCGGGCCTCCGGCAAGGCACGCTGCGTGGATGGGTCGGGGTAATCCAACAGCGCCGACAGCACGGAAAACACAACGCCCGTCGATCCGGTGGTTGCTGCCATCATGTCAGGACTCCTGCCGGATCGGAATCGTGCGCCCGCTCTTGCGCGAGCTGAACAGCCCCACGTCTGAGGTACCGTCCGAGCATCCGTTCCCAAACGAAAAGCCACACGATGCGCGCAAGTCGAAGGCATCTTCGGCATATTCGCGGTGCGTGGTCGGGATGACGAATCGGTCTTCATAGTTGGCGATCGCCAGGTAGCGGTACATCTCTTCGACCTGCGCGGTGGTCAACCCCGCCTGTGCCAGCACGGCTGGCGCTGCCACGCCATCGACGTGCCGCGCACGCATGAAGGCACGCATCGCCAGCATGCGTTCGAGTGCAAGCTTCACGGGCGCTTCCTTGCCCGCCGTCAGCAGGTTGGCGAGATAACGCAACGGAATGCGCAGCGAGTCAACATCGGGCAGATAGCCGTTCATGCCCAGCTCCCCGCTATTGGCGGCTGCATTGATCGGCGAGAGTGGCGGCACGTACCACACCATCGGCAGCGTGCGGTATTCCGGATGCAGCGGAAACGCGATCTTCCAGTCGATCGCCATCTTGTACACCGGCGAGCGCTGCGCGCCTTCGATCCATGCAGCGGGCACGCCGTCGCGCTCGGCCTGTGCAATCACCTGCGGATCGTGCGGGTCGAGAAACACCGACAACTGCGACTCATACAGATCGGTTTCTTGCTCCACGCTTGCCGCCTCGCTAATGCGGTCTGCGTCGTACAGCAACACACCCAGGTAGCGAATGCGGCCCACGCAGGTTTCCGAACACACGGTGGGCTGCCCAACCTCGATGCGCGGATAGCAGAAGATGCACTTCTCCGCCTTGCCGCTCTTCCAGTTGAAATAAATCTTCTTGTACGGGCAACCCGACACGCACATACGCCAGCCCCGGCACTTGTCCTGGTCGACCAGCACGATGCCGTCTTCCTCGCGCTTGTAGATCGAGCCCGACGGGCATGCGGCCACGCAGGCAGGGTTCAGGCAGTGCTCGCACAGTCGCGGCAGGTACATCATGAAGGTGTTCTCGAACTGGCCGTAGATGTCCTTCTGTACGTTCTCGAAGTTGTAGTCCTTCGCCCGCTTCTCAAACTCGCCGCCCAGGATTTCCTCCCAGTTCGGGCCCCATTCGATCTTCTCCAGGCGCTCGCCGCTGATGAGCGAGCGCGGCCGTGCAACCGGCATTGCGGCGGAATCGCCCGCGGTTTGCAGGTGGGCATAGTCGAACGTGAACGGCTCGTAGTAGTCGTCGATCTCGGGCAGATGCGGATTCGCAAAAATCTGCGCCAGCAGCCGCCACTTGCCGCCCAGCTTCGGCTGAAGCTTGCCGTCAGCCTTGCGTACCCAGCCGCCGCGCCACCGCTCCTGGTTCTCCCAATCTTTCGGATAACCGATGCCGGGCTTGGTCTCCACGTTGTTGAACCACGCGTATTCCATGCCTTCGCGGCTCGTCCATACGTTCTTGCACGTTACCGAACAGGTATGGCAACCGATGCACTTGTCCAGGTTCAGCACCATCGCAATCTGTGCACGTACTTTCATGAGCGCGCTCCTGCAGGCAACGAGGCGGGTGAGGTGTCGTCAAGCCAGTCGATCCGCTTCATCTTGCGCACGATCAGGAACTCATCGCGGTTCGATCCAACCGTGCCGTAGTAGTTGAACCCGTAAGACAGTTGTGCGTAACCGCCGATCATGTGGGTCGGCTTGATGGCAATGCGGGTGACCGAGTTGTGAATGCCGCCCCGCGTGCCGGTAATTTCGGAGCCGGGAGTGTTCACGATCTTCTCTTGCGCGTGGTACATCATGACCATGCCGCGCGGCACGCGCTGGCTCACCACAGCACGGGCACAGAGCGCGCCGTTGGCGTTGTAGCACTCGATCCAGTCGTTGTCGGCAATGTCGATCTGCTTGGCGTCGGCTTCTGCCATCCACACGATCGGCCCGCCGCGCGACAGGGTCAGCATCAGCAGGTTGTCCGTATAGGTGCTGTGGATGCCCCACTTCTGGTGCGGCGTGATGAAGTTGAGCACCAGTTCCGGATTGCCGTTCGAGCGTTTGCCGACCATCGCTTCATAACTGCCCGTGTCGATGGGTGGCTTGTACACGCACAAGGACTCGCCAAAGGCGCGCAGCCACGCGTGGTCCTGGTACAACTGCTGACGGCCGCTGATGGTGCGCCACGGAATCAGCTCGTGCACGTTGGTATAGCCCGCGTTGTACGACACGTGTTCCGACTCGATTCCGCTCCACGTTGGCGAAGAAATGATCTTGCGTGGCTGCGCCTGGATGTCGCGGAACCGGATCTTCTCGTCCTCGCGGGCATCTGCCAGATGCGCGTGTTCAATACCCGTCATGGCCGACACCGCTTGCCATGCCTTGACGGCCACCGCACCATTGGTCTCCGGCGCAAGCGACAGGATGACCTCCGCCGCATCGATGGCCGTGTCTATGCGCGGCCGGCCGTTCGCGCAACCCGCATCGTCAACGCGGTAGTTCAGGTCGCCAAGCAGCTTGACCTCGTCTTTCGTATCCCACGAAATGCCCTTGCCGCCATTGCCCAGTTTGTCCATCAGCGGGCCAAGCGACGTAAATTTCTGGAACGTGTTTGGATAGTCGCGCTCGACGGCAATCACCGCAGGCATGGTCTTGCCTGGCACCGGATCACACTCGCCACGCTTCCAGTCGACCACGTCGAACGGTTGCGCCAGTTCTGCCGGCGAGTCATGCGCGATGGGCGCCAGCACCACATCGCACTCCACGCCCAGATGTCCAACGCTCAACTCCGAGAACCGTTTGGCGATGCCCTTGAAGATTTCCCAATCGCTCTTCGATTGCCACGCCGGATCCACCGCCGCCGATAGCGGATGAATGAACGGGTGCATATCGGACGTGTTCATGTCGTCCTTCTCGTACCACGTCGCGGTGGGCAGCACCACGTCGGAGTACATGCACGTCGTGGACATGCGAAAGTCCAGCGTCACCAGCAAATCGAGCTTGCCCTGCGGGGCGTTGTCGTGCCAAGCGATCTCTTCCGGGCGCTTGCCGCCGCTCTTGGCAACTTCCTCGCCCTGCACACCATGCACCGCGCCCAGCAGATGCTTGAGAAAGTACTCGTGCCCCTTGCCGGAAGACCCCAGCAGGTTCGAGCGCCAGACAAACATGTTGCGCGGGAAGTTCACCGGGTTGTCTGGGTCTTCACAGGCCATGTGCAAGGCACCGGAGGCCAGCTCGCGCGCAACGACGCTGGGCGCTTCGCCCGTGCTGGCAAGGCTGCGGCCGACGTCCAGCGGATTCGCCGCCAACTGCGGCGCCGACGGCAGCCAGCCCATGCGCTCTGCGCGCACGTTGTAGTCGATCGGCGTGCCATGAAAGCGCGACTTGTCGGCCAGCGACGATAGCAGCGTCGTCGGATCCATCGGGTCGTAGCGCCATTGGTCAGTATGCGCGTAGAAGAATGACGTGGCGTTCATGTGCCGCGGCGGCCGGTGCCAGTCCAGCGCAAATGCAAGCGCGGTCCAGCCGGTCTGCGGCCGCAATTTTTCCTGCCCCACATAGTGCGACCAACCGCCCCCCGACTTGCCAACGCAACCGCACATGATCAGCATGTTGATGATCGCGCGGTACGCCATGTCCATGTGGAACCAATGGTTGATCCCGGCCCCGATGATGACCATGGACTTGCCCTGGGTTTTGTGCGCGTTTTCGGCAAACTGCCGCGCCACCGAAATCACATCCGCCCGATTGACGCCCGTGATGGCTTCCTGCCAAGCCGGCGTGTATGGCAGGTCATCGTCGTAGCTCTGCGCAATGTCGCGACCGCCCAGGCCCTGATCCAGGCCGTAGTTGGCGACAAACAGGTCGTACACCGTTACGGCCAGCATCTCGCCATCGCACGTCTGCAGGCGGCGTGCGCCAAGTGCGCGCGACAACTCCGACGGATGCCCTGTGTGGTTGAAGTGCGGATGTTCACGATTGCCGAAGTACGGAAACAGTACGTCGACCACTTCGTCATATGCCTTGGCAAGCGAAAGCTGCGGAACGATTACCGCCCCTGACGACGCTTCCGACTTGAGGTTCCATTTGCCCTTGTCTTCGCCGTCTTTCTGCCCCCAGCGGAACCCCACCGACCCGACCGGCGTGACGACCTTGCCCGACAGCTCGTCGATCATCACGGTCTTCCAATCGGGGTTGTTCGCCTCGCCCATCGCGCCTTCAAAATCCGATGCGCGCACCAGCCTGTCGGGCACATACTGGTCGCCGCGCCGCACAAGCCGCACCAGGCAGGGCATGTCGGTGAAGCGGCGGCAGTAGTCCATGAAGTAGTCGCTCTTGCCCGCCAGGTGGAATTCCTTGAGGATCACGTGCCCCATGGCGAGCGCCAGTGCGGCGTCGGTGCCTTGCTTGGGATGCAGCCAGATGTCGCCAAACTTCGCGCCCTCGGCGTAGTCAGGGAACACCGAAACAATCTTCGTGCCCTTGTAGCGGGCTTCCACCATGAAGTGCGCGTCGGGCGTGCGCGTCTGCGGCACGTTCGAGCCCCACAGCATGATGAACGTCGAGTTGTACCAGTCGGCAGATTCCGGCACGTCGGTCTGCTCGCCCCAGGTTTGCGGCGAGGCGGGCGGCAGATCGCAGTACCAGTCGTAGAAGCTCAGGCACACACCGCCGATCAACGACAGATAGCGCGAGCCGGCCGCGTACGAGACCATCGACATAGCAGGGATCGGTGAAAACCCCACCACGCGATCCGGGCCGTACTTGCGGATGGTGTAGACGTTGGCGGCGGCAACGATTTCGTTGACCTCGTCCCACGTTGAACGGACAAAGCCGCCAAGGCCGCGGCGGCTCTGATAGCTGCGGCGCGCGGTGTCGTCTTCAACGATCGACTGCCAGGCCTGGACCGGGTCCATGATCGCACGGCGCTCGCGCCAAAGCTTGACGAGCGCGCTACGCACCATCGGATATTTCAGCCGATTTGCGCTGTACAGGTACCAGGAGTACGACGCCCCGCGCGAACACCCGCGCGGCTCATGGTTCGGCATGTCAGGGCGCGTGCGCGGGTAATCCGTCTGCTGGGTTTCCCACGTAACGATGCCGCCTTTGACATAGATCTTCCAGGAGCACGATCCTATGCAGTTGACCCCGTGCGTGGACCGGACGACCTTGTCGTGCTGCCATCGTTGGCGATATGCCTCTTCCCACTTGCGGTCTTCGTCTGTGACAGCCCCGTGTCCATCCGAGAACGCTGGCCGCTCGGTGACGAAAAAGCGCAGCCTGTCAACGAAATGGCTCATGGGGACCCCTTCCTGGTTTGCATCGGCAAGCGTTGTCCATTAAAGGAAGAGAATGGCGATATGTAAACTCCGGCTTGTGCGCCAAGCTGTAGCCCCCCCTTCTGCACAGGCCCACTTGTGCACCGCAAAGAGGCCGCGCCGGGTTTCGACGGAGGCAATGGACCATGCCTCGCATGCTATCTAGCCACACCTGCTGAACGGCCCAAAGCCGAGGCGATTCAGTTTGATGCTACTCATGCGCACGTTGTTGATTGGCACCGAATCCTGACCCAACCGAGGTCGCCGCGGGTACCGTGGAACAAAGGGAAATTGACCGGTCAGAAGCCGCCGCTCAAGCTCAGCGAGATCTGGGCGATCCGCGTGCGCCTGCAACTCTCCTCCAACTTGCGTGATCTGGCGACGTTCAACCTCGCCATTGACAGCAAACTCCGAGCGTGTGATCTCGCGAAGCTACGTGTGTGGGATGTCTGCCATGGCGAGCGTATCGCCATTCGGCCCAATGGCCCAGTAGGTATGGTTCAACGATGGCTCTTGTGTGCGGCTGCGCCCGGAATATCCACATCACGTCTGGAGCTACGACTTCGTGCACCACACTACCGAAGACGGCCGCAGCCTGCGGCTGATGACGCTCGTCGACGAGTTCTCGCGCCAGTGCCTGGCCATCAAGGTAGGACGACGCTTGAACAGTATGGACGTCATCGAGACACTGGCTGACGCCATGCTGGCACATGGCATCCCCGAGCATGCGCGCTCGGACAACGGTGCGGAGATGACAGCGAACATCGTGCGTGACTGGCTGGGCCGTTTGGGCGCGAAGACGCTGTTCATCGCACCCGACAGCCCGTGGGAAAATGGCTACTGCGAGTCCTTCAACGGCAAGCTGCGCGATGAGCTGCTCAACGGCGAACTGTTCTACAGCCTCAAGGAAGCGCAGGTCGTCATTGAACAATGGCGCCAACACTACAACACGCAGCGCCCGCATTCGTCGCTTGGATAAAGGCGCTGCCCGAGGTGCTCCGCCGCTTTCCATACCACGCGGAGGCGTCGAGGGAAGGGTCTTTTCGAAATCCCGATGGTGTGGCGTTCAAACTCCAAAATTTACGGCAGATTGCCGCCGGCAAGGGTTTAGGGAACGTTTCAGAAACGGATCGCGCGGTTTGGTCCGAGTTTGGGGAGTCGCCCACGGCGGTGAAATCACTGACTGCGTACGTACAGCCCGTCGCTGCCCAGCCCAATCACTGCGCGGCGTCGCTGCGCCGGATCACCGGCAGCCCCCAGGAGTAGTGCAGCGCGAGGGTGCGGATAGCAAAGCAGATTAAGGCGCCAAACCACGGCGTGAGCGTGAGCGTCCAGTCCATGCGCTGTCCAAGCACCTGGATGGCCGCCCCGACCAGCGCTGCCACGGCGTAGATTTCCTTCTCGAGGATGATCGGCACGCGGTTGAGCACCACGTCCCGTGCCACGCCGCCGCCGACGGCCGTCACCATGCCGAGAAGGATGGCCACCTCAATGTTGTGGCCGAACCCCAACGCCTTATGCGCCCCGACGACGGCAAAGAAGCCCAGCCCGAGCGAATCGAAAAAGATGATCGGCTGTTTGAGGTGGTCAATCATGGGGCGTGCCCAGATCGCAATCGCTGACGCGAGCGCTGAGGTGGCGAGGTAGCGCCAGTCCGAAATGCCCACCGGCGGCAGTGCACCGATACACAGGTCTCGAATCACGCCGCCGCCGCACGCCGTCAGATAGCTGATCGCAAGAACGCCAAACAGGTCGAGCCGCTTCTGTTCGGCTGCGAGGGCACCACTGACCGCGAAGGCGAGGGTGCCCAGCAAGTCGACCAGGACAAAGAGGTTGTGCTCCATCATGTTGCCGGAGAAGTGCAAAGCCATGCCGAGGCCGCCGTGAGCATCGCGTGCAGGCCGGTTTCCAGCGTCGGATGAATGACCGGTGCGAACTTGGGTGAATGGTTACTCGGTATTTTGTTGACCTGCCTGGCCGCTTCGGCTTGTGCATAGATTTGAGGGTCGGTTCCGCCGATGAACCAGAAGACGTAAGGCACATTCCAGGCACGCCCAAAGATGCTGAAGTCTTCACTGGCCGACGCAGGCTTCGTCTCGTAAGCCTTGTCGCCGAACTGGGCCTTGAAAGCCTCTGCCAGCCGCTGCGTGGCGGCCGCGTCGTTTTCGGTGAGTGGATACGCGCTGAGGGTCGTGAACTCCGGCGGCCGCTCGGCGTTCGATGCATCGCACTCCGCACAGCAAATCCGTTTGATAGAAGCCAGCATGTATTCGCGCACATCTTCGTCGAAGGTGCGCATGTTGAGCTTGATTGTGGCTTCGTCCGGGATGATGTTTTCCTTGGTGCCGGCCTGCAGCGCTCCAATGGTCAGCACGGCATTGTCCATCGGCGAAATTTCACGAGAGACAATGGTCTGCAAACGCAACGTGGTGGAGGCGGCCATGATGACCGGATCAATCGACGTCTGCGGCTGAGAGCCGTGCGAGCCGCGACCGAACAGCCGGATTTTCAGGCTATCGCCCGCTGACAGAATGACGCCGGGCCGGTAACTGACCGTGCCGCTGGCCCCGACCATGACATGCTGACCCAGGATGATGTCCGGCTTGGGAAAGCGTTCGGTGCCCCAGTCGTCCACCATGCTGGCGGCGCCGCGCCCTACCTCTTCGCCCGGTTGGAACACCACCATGACCGTACCCCGCCAGGCGTCGCGGTGCTCTGCGAGAACGCGCGCAGCACCGATCAGCCAGGTCACATGCATGTCATGTCCGCATGAATGGGCAACATCGACTTCAACGCCCTCCTCATCCTTGGCCTTGACGGTGCTCGCGTAAGGCAAGCCGGTATTTTCCGCCATGGGCAGCGCGTCCATGTCCGCGCGTAGCATCACCGTAGGGCCATCTCCATTGCGCAGCACGCCGACTACGCCCGTGATACCGACATCGCGTGTGACTTCATAGCCCAGCGCCTCGATATGGTCGGCGGCGATCTTGGCGGTCCGGACTTCCTGCATGGAAAGCTCGGGGTGCTGATGGAGGTCTTTGTAAATGGCTTCGAGCTCGGCCAGCAGCGTGTCGCTGCGGCCGTGCAGCGCGTTGACGAGTGCGTTCATAAAAACTCCCGGGATGCCTTGTGCTTCGCATACACATTCAGTTGCCGCCCTGAAGACTCCATGGGGACGCCCTCTTCAGCGCGGACCCCACAAGGGCTATTCCGCAGCGCACCGGGTCAGGATGACCCTGACCGCGCCAGCAACATGAGGCTCAGTACGCCGACGAGACAATTAAAGAGCATGGAGTAAAAAGGTGCCACTTTGCCGTTCGATGGCACGCACCGACTGCGCCCAGTTCCCCACCTGCGTCTCTATCTTGATGACCTCTGCGCCCATGTCGGCAGGTAGCATGACGCAAGCTTGGTCTGCCAGCACGCACGAGCAGTCTCGCACCGCCACGCCTTGGAGGCAGTTGTCGATCGTATACCCGGAGCAGGTACACAGCAGAAACTGCGTGGTCGCCGAGCAGGACGCCAGGAAGTCCGCCGAGGAGCGGCTCAAGAAGAAGATTGAGGCACAGCAGGTTGCCACGACAGCCGAGCTCAGCAAGACCGTCCTGCTCACCTTCATGGGACAGCGCTACATTCCGAGCGATGTTATGGCAAGACAGATTGACGATCAATTTTCCGTCGAAATCGGCGTCAGGAATTCTGGTCCCAAAGCGATCAAGGGCATCAAGGTGCAGCTCGTCTTCAAGAATACCTTCGGGGAGGCCATCTCCAAGATGCATCTGAATATCGAGCAGGCGATCCCGCCCGGCGGTGAATACGTCTGGAAGGGGAGCAGAAAGATCAACGAGTTCATCGATGAAGATCGCCACTTGATGCACTTGAAGGACGGCCAGTTCTCGGCAGAGATGCAGCCAACGATGGTCGTGTATGCGGACGGCTCCACCATTGGCAACCCCGACGCAACTTGACTGGATGTTTCGCCCCTTCTGAGCGTTAGCCTCTTGGCGCCAAATCGCTTTTCCCGCGACAGGTCTATTGCAGGAGTGAAGCCCATTTGCGGTTTCAAAACGCGCCGCTGTGTCATAGCAATGGCTGACGCCTGCCACGCAGCCCGCTCCACCTGATGGCAGGTTAGATGCTGCGTTTTTTTGCTTTTTTTTCGGTTCATCGCCGAATTCCGCGGAGGGCTTGTGGTCCGGCGGCAGAATTCGGCCAGGAACTGTCGTTCAAGCGATGCAACAATTTGCCGCACAGGCCGGCCAAAAGATTGCCTTGGCAAATACAGCCCTGAAGGGCGCGTGTGAACGCCCGCTTCAAGTTGAAGCGGATCATCGATACGCATGCGGCAAACCGATTGGCAACGTCGTCTTGACGTAGATCTGGATACTGATGCTCTTTTTGCGGTGTAATACTGCGCATCCGCACATGCTGGACATTGTCCGCACCAGGACCGCCCGGCAGCTTCACTAGCCCATCATGCATTTCGCTCGCACCCGCAAAAGACTGACCGCCTGGCTTGGCCTGGTGGCGATGGTGCTTGTGCTTTTTGTGCCGATGGTGAGCCAGGCGCTGGAATTGCACGAGCTGCGGGCGTTCGAGCAGGCCGCGCCGCTTTGCGAGGCCAAACAGTCTGCCTCCGCCAATACCGATCTACCCGCTGGGCACGACATGCCGGCCGGCCACCATGCGGCATGCGGCTACTGCGATCTGCTGGCAGAACACGTGCTGGTGCCGACTATCATCCCAGCGATGGCGGCACCGGCGCCAATCCATGCAACGGCATGGTCCCCGGAGCCCGGGCGCCTGGCCGTGCACCAAGCGCGCGAGGCCGGACGGCCGCGCGATTCACCCCTCCTCTTCTGACCACGTCAACCCGGGCAGCGATTGCGCAACGCACTCGCACCCGGCCAGGGCCGTTTTCAGACAAGACGCCGTGCGACGCACCGACCACTGGTCAGGGCGCGCACGTACATATCAGAGCGAGGAATCTCCATGGCAACACCATCCAACATGATCCGACGCGCAGCACTGCTCGCCTGCGCCGTCGGCGTGTTTGCACCTATCGCGGCGCATGCCTGCGCCACCTGTGGCTGTTCACTCAGCACCGACGCCGCGATGGGCTACTCGGCCATCCCGGGTTGGCGTATCGGCTTCGAATACACCTATCTTCCTCAGAACCAGTTGCGCAACGGCACTCACGCGGTCACGCCAGCGCAGGCTGCCGCCATCAACGATGCCGGCGGCAACCAGGAAGTCGAGCGCCAGACCATCAATCGCTACATCAACCTCGGCATCAATTACAGCCCGAACAGTAGCTGGAACTTCGGCGCGATCGTGCCGTACGTGGACCGCAGCCACACGACGTACGGCGCGGCCACGTCCGACCAGCTCACCCCGGGCAATGTCAGCGGTGGCACCGCTAGCGGCCTGGGTGACATCAAGCTGATCGCCAGCTACCAGGGCTTCCTGCCCACGCACAATCTGGGCCTGCAACTGGGCGTCAAGCTGCCGACCGGCCGCTACGGCGGGCAGAACGTATTGACCGGCAATACAGTCGGGCGCAATCCGGTGTTCTTCAACAGCGGCCCGAGCGCGACGGGCGGGCAAGCTCTGGATACCAGCCTGCAGCCCGGTACAGGTAGCACCGACGTGATCCTGGGTGCCTACTACTACCAGCCCGTCAGCCAGGATTTCGATGCGTTCATCAACGGCCAATTCCAGGCCGCCGTGCACCAACGGCTGAATGAGGCTGGCGCGGACTTCCGCCCCGGCAACCTCGCCACCATGAGCTTTGGCGTGCGCTACGAGGCCAATCCGCACGTCGTGCCGCAGTTGCAGTTCAACGTAACGCGCAAGAACGCCGACAAGGGCGCACTGGCGGATACCACCAACACCGCAGGCACGGTGATCTACCTGTCGCCGGGCGTGACGGTGAGCGTGGCGCACAACGTGCAGATCTACGCATTCCTGCAGAGGGCGCTGTACAGCAACCTGCAGGGTTACCAGCTCTTCCCGCGCTGGTCGGGCACCGTTGGAGCCAGCTATGCGTTCTGATACGGAGTGCCGTTCGCCGCGCGCATGGTCGCGACGTACGTGGCTGCAAGCGGCCAGCACGGTGGCGCTGGGCACCGGGCTGGGTAGCCCATCTCACGATGCACATGCCGCGAGCCTTGAAGTCGGGCGGCCGGCGCCTGCCCTGGTGCTGCACACGATTGATGGCCGCAACATCTCTACCGAAGACCTGCACGGTCATGTCGTGATCCTGAGCTTCTGGGCGACATGGTGTGGGCCGTGCCATCAAGAGCTACCGTTGCTCTCCGATTACGCGGCGAAACACGCGCATCGGGGTCTACGCGTCCTCGGCTTCAGTCTGGACGAGCCAGCCTCGTTGTCAGCGGTGCGGGAAATGGCGGCGGCATGGAGCTTTCCCGTGGGGCTGCTTGGTAGCGCCTATGCGGGTGGCTACGGCCGCATCTGGCGAATTCCGGTCAACTTCACGATCGACCGCAACGGCCTGCTGGCCGACAACGGCTGGGACTCGCGTGAACCCGCGTGGACGGCCGAACGGCTTGATCGCATCGTCACACCGTTGTTGCGTTGAAGGGCCGATCGTGGCGGCGTTGCGCCCATCAAAAAATCCAGCGCATGCCGCCTCGCCTGCTATCGGCAGACGCTGCCAGGGAAGGGGCGACTGACCGTTTTGGGTCGGGAAGCGACCGTCGGCTATGCAAATTGACTGGATGTTTCGCCCCTTCAGAGCGTTACTGGTGTTACCGCCGCGGCTAGCGTGGCGGCCCACACCAGGAGCTCATGATGAACAAATCCCCGACCCCGAAAGGCACCCGGCCGTGCCTCCACGACCAAGTCTGCAACCGGTCCGGAGAAGAGCCGTAAAGGCCTCAAGGCAACTCAGGCCAAGGCCCCCGCCTCCGCCAGTCGCCGCCGGGCCACCAAGCCCCCTCCCGCTGCGGCTTCAAGTGAAGCCGTGGAGGCTTTCGCCACCAAGCAGGCCCAACCGATTGCCCTGCTCAAACAAGCCTCCGGCGCCAGCCTGGCTGATCTGATGAGCGCCACCGGATGGCAGGCCCACTCCGTGCGCGGCGTGATCAGCGGTGTGTTGCGCAAGCGCCTGCAACTGCTGGTGATCTGCGAAACGGTTGAGGGGAATGATGCGTTCAGTCATCACTCGACGCGTTGAATGCGCTCTTCCAACTGGGGCTTGAGACAGCCCAGCACGCCGCTCAGCCGTCCGGCCGATTCAGTCTGAAATACGCGTTCAGCAGTGAGGACTTGTGCACCACGCCAAGCAATGTCTGCGGAGCACCGTTGCCTCCCACGGCGGGTATACCGAAAGCTGCGGGCGCTTGGCGACGCACCGACAAGCGATCCGAGGTCACCGCTACGTGACTCCCCAACCCTGTAGCCGGCTGAACGCGTTCCTCGCCGCCGTCATATCGCCACAGAACCGCCTGCGCAGGGGGCGAGCAGAACCCTGTGACACGTAACGACCCGATGCGCCACGCTCAGCGCGCGATCATTGAAAGTTGTTTTTCCATTCGCGAAGCGCGGCAAAGACGTGCACATCGCCAAGACTGGCTGACGGCAACCGACTGAGCGACTGCCGCACGCTGGGTTCGCGCGAGCGAAGGAACGGGTTGATCTGACGCTCGAGCCCAAGGCGGCTCGGTAGCGTCGGCAATCCTTGCGCGCGCAACATCTCGCAATAGGGCACGTGGCGGGCCAGAGCTTCGTTAGATGGTTCGACCGTCTGCGCGAACCGCAGGTTGGCTAGCGTGTATTCATGCGCGGGACACACTTGCGTCTGCGCGGGCAAGGCCGCGAGCGTATCGAGAGATGCCAGCATCTGCTCCGGTGTGCCCTCGAACAACCTTCCGCAGCCTCCCGAAAACAGCGTGTCCCCGCAAAACAAGAGCGGTCCATCGGGGCAGGCAGCACTGAAATAAGCGATGTGGCCGGCGGTATGTCCCGGCACATCGATCACCTCAAACTGCTGCTCCAAGACATCCACCCGATCGCCCTGCCTCAGCCGGCGCGCAGGCTCGGGAATCGGCTCGCCCGCCGGACCGTAGACAGCAGCGCCGGTTTGCTGGCGCAGCGCCTGCACTCCGCCGACATGGTCGGAGTGATGGTGCGTCAGAAGTATCCCCTGCAGAACCAGACCGTGCTTCTGCAGATAGTCGAGCACTTGTGCAGACTCCCCAGGATCCACGACCCAAGCGTGTCGCTCATCATGCAATACCCAAATGTAGTTGTCAGCGAACGCCGGCAACGGTCGAAGTGTCAACATGGGGAGCCAGCCTTCAGACAAATTCCAGCGCCGACGGCGCCTCGGCTTGCGCGGCGTTGAGTTCATCGCTCGCCGCCAGCGCGGCCAGTTGACCGACGACTCCGTATAGATAGAAGCGGTTGGGCTCTTCATCCGTAGTGCACAACGAGAGCGAGCGCGATTGCGAGGATCGGTCGACCGGCAGCATGGGCGAAAACACCGCCCCCGGGGCATTCAGATGCTCGTCCACGCCCTTGCCGGCGTTGGCCCGATAAAAACCGCCCACGACGTGCTGCCCGATCATGTAGACAACAGGTTCGGCCACGGCGCCGTGCAATCGCTCCCTCGTCGGCACCCCTTCCTGGATGATGACGCGGCTAAGCGGCTGACTATCCTTGGTAACAGCCGAAAGCGGGCCCGAGAGCGCGGTGAAGAGATGAGGAATCATGGCGCGTTGCTTCCGAGATCAGATCAGGCACGCTGAGCCATGCCCGCGCGATGGCACGCTCAGCGATAGTGACCGAGGCGCTCAAGCACCTCGATCTTGTAGCCGTCCGGATCCTGGATGAAGAAGAAGCGGGCTAGCAACGCATCGTTTGCCTTGAATTCCTTGACCGCCAGCGGCTCGTAGCCCGCCCTGAGCAATTCGGCATGCTTGGTGGCCACATCGTCGACAACCACGGCCACATGGCCATAGCCGTCGCCGTGGGTGTAGGGCTCCTGGCGGCCCTTGTTCAAAGTCAGTTCCAGTTCAACATCGTTCTCTGCATTGCGCAGGTAGACGAGCCCGAAGTCCGGAAAATCGAGCGTATGCGAGGGCGTGAGGTCCAGTACCTCGCGGTAAAACTTCAGCGACGCGTCCAGGTCGCGCACGCGGATCATCGTATGGATGAGCTTGGCCATGTTTCAGTGGGTAGTCTGTAGTGTTCTCTTCTGCGGTGCCATCTGTGCCTGCATCACCCCCTCAGCCTGCCGTGCAGCTTCGAGCTGGTCGCATTTGCGACGAAGGTAGCGCAGACAGGTCACCCGCAGGAAGGACGTGAAATTCTGAACGTCGCCCCTGTGATGCAGGATCTCGTCGTGAAACTGGACGATCAGCGCGTTGGTGGTCATGTTTTCATCCGCGGCGAGGATCGCCAAGGTATCCCAGACAAAGTTTTCCAGCCGGATGCTGGTGTGTACCCCATGAATGCGCACGGAGCGCGTACGCGACTCATAAAGAATGGGATCAGCGGTGACGAAGAATTCACACATCGCAGTCTCCTGCAGAGGGTCAACCGACGCTGCGGCACTCAGATCGAACGTTGCGACATCTGCTTGGCAATGTAGTCAGCCTGCCGGATAGCGAGCGTAACGATGGTCAATGTCGGGTTTTCCGAGCCGCCCGTGGTGAACTGGCTGCCGTCGCTGATGAACAGATTCGCGATGTCATGTGTCTGCCCCCATTTATTGCAGACGCCATCCTGCGGGCGGGCGCTCATGCGGGCGGTACCCAGATTATGGGTCGACGGATACGGCGGCGTGCGGAACGTCTTGATCGCACCGACTGCACCGTAGATGCGCTCGGCCTGGGTGTAGGCGTGTTTGCGCATGGCGATGTCGTTTTCGTGATCATCGAAGTGCACATTCGGCACGTAGTTGCCCCATTGATCCTTGACGTTCGTATTGAGCGTAACGCGGTTCGTCTCACGCGGCATGTCTTCACCGACGAGCCACATACCCGCCAAATTCGTATAGTGATCCATCCACCACGCGAAGTCGGAACCCCATCCTCCCGGATTCAGAAAGGCTGCCATGAACGGAATACCCAGCGACAGCGTTTCGAGTTCGTAACCGCCGACGAACCCACGACGGGTATCGTGGCGAGCCTCGTCACGCACAATGCCGGCCATGGTCGTGCCGCGGTACATGTGCACAGGCTCCTTGAATGCCGCATAAACCGACCCGGTCATATGGCGCATGTAATTGCGGCCGACCTGACCCGACGAATTGGCCAGACCGTCCTTGAACATGTTCGAAGCGGATAGCAGCAGCAGACGCGGTGTTTCGATGGAGTTCCCCGCCACGCAGACGATGCGCGCCTTTTGCCGCTGTTCCTTGCCGTCCTTGTCCATATAGATGACGGCATTCACGCGCCCCTTGTCATCGTGTTCGATGCGGGTGACATGCGCCTGCGTGCGCAACTCGAAATTGCCGGTAGCGTCTGCCTCGGGCAACTCGGTGTACAGCGTCGACCATTTGGCGCCGCTCTTGCAGCCCTCGAAGCAGAAGCCGAGCTGCATGCAGCGTGCGCGACCCTTGCGCGGCTTGCTGTTGATGGCCATGTTGCCGGTGTGCACTTCCTTATAGCCGAGCCGGGTGGCGCCGTTGTACATCACCTTGAAGTTGTTGTTGCCCGGCAGGCCCGGGATGCCATTGGTGCGCGTGACGCCCATCTTGTCTTCGGCCTTGGCGTAATACGGCTCCAGCTCCTTGAGCGTGAGAGGCCAATCCAGCAGATTCGCTCCCTTGAGGTCGCCGTAGAGCGTCCGGGCTTGAAATTCATGCTCCTGGAAGCGCAGAGAAGCGCCGGCCCAGTGCGTGCTTGTACCTCCAACCGTCTTGCAGATCCAGGCAGGGAGTTCCGCAAAATCCTTGGCAATGCGCCAGCTTCCGGAGGTCGTGCGCTTGTCGAGCCAAGCCAGTTGGCTGAAGGCCTTCCATTCATCATTGATGAAGCTGGCATTCGACTGCTTGCCGCCCGCTTCCAGCACGACGACCTTGATGCCTTTCTGGCACAGCTCGTTGGCCAGCGTGCCGCCGCCGGCACCAGAACCGATGATCACGACGACCGAGTCATCGCTGAAATCAAACGTTGCCATACATGTCTCCTGTATTGCGCACCAGCATGCCGCCGGCATTTTTGTCTCGCTCCGGTCAACGGGCTCGGCTCTGCGTCGAGCGCTTAACGGGCCTGAAGCGGAGGGTTGTTGCGACGCGTATCAGCCCAGAAACGGCGGCGGACTCGCTTCCACCGGGGGCGCTGGCAACCACTTCAGATCCTGGAAGCCGCGAGTGATATAGCCCCCCTTTTCCCACGCCGATCCCGGGTAGCCGAACGTGGCAAACGCCATTTCGTTGTCGTAGAGCGAGGTCACACACTGGCCTCGAACCGTGTTGAAGAAGGGCTTGCCTTCCATGGCCTTGACCGCTGCCAGGCGCCTCTTTGCGCTGGCCTTGATGAAACTGCCGCCAGCCAGCTTATCGAGCGCGGCAATACCTTCGTGCAACTGCGTGGCCGCCTGGGCGTCCTGAGCGGCTTTTGCATCCAGGTCTTTCACGAGCAGTGCATAAGCGGCGTCGGGCAGCTTGGCGTGGGGAAACAGCACACGCCCCATCTGCAGCAGCGTGTCGCCCTCGGCCTTGCTCAGCGCCTTGAGCTCGACAGCCCACACCGTAGACGGGGCCAGCAACGCCAGCGGGCTGCCGATGGCCAACGTGCCCACGAGCACGCCGGTACCTTTGAGCATGCTTCTACGTGTCAGCGTCAGTTCCTTCTTCGAAGCTGCCGCGCCCGGTTCTTGATCATGTGAAATGGGAATGACTTTCACAGGCGTAACCTCCAGAATGTTCAGCGCTTGTCGCCATGCGGCGGACTGACGCGCGTTTTCACAATGTCACCACGAACAGCAAGACAGCTCGCTAAACTCATTGATCGGGGCAGTCGGCCAAAATCCACGCAGCCAGAATCCTGGCATCCGCATCGGACAACTGGGCCTGAGGCGGCATGGCAATCTCACCCCATTTTCCTGCCCCGCCTGACTTGATGCGCGCACCGAGGACAACGGGATTCCCGCCTTTGTATTTGGCCGCCACGTCTTTGTAGGCGGGCCCGACCACGCGTGATTCGACCGCGTGGCAACCAAGGCATGCATTCTGCGAGAGCAGCGCCTTGGCCCGGCCAACATCCAGTGCAGCATGCGACGCGCTCGCCGCCAATAGAGCAGCGCCAATCAATGCGCTGCGGAACAGGACGCGCAGGGTCTGCATGTGCGCGTCCTCACTTGACTTGGGCGGGATATTCAAGGGTGTCGTCTCCATCATGGATCTGGCTCCTCTCTGATGAAGGAGTTGATGGGACTATAGGAGCAAGCATGAGAGCACGGGTCACATCCCGTTATTCACAGGGGAAACCCTTGTGAAGCAATTGAGTCGGAATGACGCAAACGTGCGCGCAGTATGGGCTGGCTGGGCCTGAACTAAAGTTCGAACTTGCGCTGCTGTTGTGTCTCAACGCACGCGATGACCGTTCCACCTCGGGCAACGCATCCGCCCTGCAAGATCCGCATGGCATTCTGTTTGTTGCGCAGTAACGCCCCACGCCGCCCCGTTGCTCGTGTTTCGACAAACGGGGCGTGATCGCCAGGCTGCGGCCCAGGATCACTGAGAAAACGCACGCCGGTCCAGACCTCGGATGCCCTCAGGCAGCACGTGCCATTGCCCATCGATTGGGCCACCCAACGCCAGTTGCTCGGGTTCATCCCCGCCTGACTCATTACCGATATCGGCAGCAAAACCGGCTAACGGTACTGCCAAGAACGCGTAAACGACAAAGCCCCGCCAATGGCGGGGCTTTGTTCGAACCAGGCTCCGTTTGACCGGGGCGCTGGACTTGCTGGCGGAGAGGGTGGGATTCGAACCCACGGTACCGTCGCCGGTACGCCTGATTTCGAGTCAGGTACATTCGACCACTCTGCCACCTCTCCGGTAACTGGGTCGCTGAATCGCGAAACCGCGACTATAACAGAATTTTTCCGGCCAGATCAAGAGGGCCCCGGCGCCACTCGATCAAACTGCGGGCTTCAGCACTTCCTGGCCACCCAGATACGGGCGCAGTGCCGTCGGCACCGTGACCGAGCCATCGGCGTTCTGGTAGTTCTCCAGCAGGGCCACCAGCGTACGGCCCACGGCGAGACCCGAGCCGTTGAGCGTGTGCACCAGCTCAGGCTTGCCCTGCGCGTTGCGGAAGCGCGCCTGCATCCGGCGCGCCTGGAAGTCGCCCATGTTGGAGCACGAGCTGATCTCGCGATACGTGTTCTGCGCCGGAATCCACACCTCGATGTCGTACGTCTTGGTGCTGCCGAAACCCATGTCGCCGGTGCACAGCACGACGGTGCGGAACGGCAGTTCCAGCTTGCGCAGGATGTTCTCGGCGCAGTTCGTCATGGCCTCCAGCGCGGCGGCCGAGGTTTCAGGCTGCACGATCTGCACCATCTCAACCTTGTCGAACTGGTGCTGGCGGATCATGCCGCGCGTGTCCTTGCCGTACGAACCGGCTTCGGAACGGAAGCACGGTGAATGGGCCGCGAACATCATCGGCAGCGTATCGGCGGCCACGATCTCGTCGCGCACGAGGTTCGTGAGCGGCACTTCGGCGGTCGGGATCAGGTAGAAGTTCTCGACGCGCTCGCCGTCTCCCTCTTCTGCGCTGTGCCCCATCTTGCGCGGCACGCGGAACAGGTCTTCCTCGAACTTCGGCAACTGGCCCGTGCCACGCATCGAAGCAGCGTTGACGATGTACGGCACGTACGCCTCGGTGTAGCCGTGCTCCAGCGTGTGCGTGTCGAGCATGAACTGCGCGAGTGCGCGATGCAGACGCGCCACCTGCCCTTTCAGGACGGTGAATCGTGCGCCCGACAGTTTGGCGCCCGCGTCAAAATCCAGCCCCAGCGCGGCGCCCAGGTCTACGTGGTCCTTCACGGGGAAGTCGAACGTGCGCGGCGTGCCTTCGCGGCGCACTTCCACGTTCTGCGTCTCGTCGCGGCCGGCCGGCACGCTTTCGTGCGGCAGGTTCGGGATCGACAGCATCAGGTCCTGCAACTTCGCCTGCACCACGTCGAGTTGCGCGGCAGACGCTTTCAGCTCGTCACCGATGCCCGACACCTCGGCCATCACGCCCGATGCGTCCTCGCCCTTGCCCTTGAGCACACCGATTTGCTTGGACAGGCTGTTGCGGCGGGCCTGCAGCTCTTCGGTGCGGGTCTGGATGGCCTTGCGTTCCGCTTCGAGCGCGGCAAAGCCGGCCACGTCGAGCACGTAGCCGCGATCTTTGAGGCGCGCGGCGACGGCGTCGATGTCTTTGCGCAGCAGTTGGATATCAAGCATGGTGGAGAAAAAGGAAAGCGAAGATTGCGAGCGATCTGAATGACCGAAAAGACCGATTTTATCGTACCGGCCCGTAGGGATTATTTGTTGCGGGAGGATTTGTCCTGCTCGGCATGCCACTGCGCATCCAGCTCGCGCAGGTGCCGCAGCTTCTCGCCAATCTTGCCTTCCAGGCCGCGCGGCGTCGGCACGTACCAGTTCTGCGCGGGCAGATCGTCGGGAAAGTAGGTTTCGCCAGCGGCGTAGGCCTCGGGCTCGTCATGCGCGTAACGGTAGGCATGGCCGTAGCCGAGTTCTTTCATCAGCTTGGTCGGCGCATTACGCAGGTGCACGGGCACGTTGCGCGACTTGTCCTGGCTGACGAAGGCCCGCGCCGCGTTGTAGGCGTTGTAGCCGGCGTTCGACTTGGGCGCGATGGCCAGGTAGATCACCGCCTGGGCCAGCGCAAGCTCCCCTTCCGGCGAGCCCAGGCGTTCGTACGTTTCCGCGGCGTCGAGCGTGATGCGCCCGGCGCGCGGGTCCGCCAGGCCGATGTCTTCCCACGCCATGCGTACGATGCGGCGCGCAAGATAGCGCGGGTCCGCGCCGCCATCGAGCATGCGGCAGAACCAGTACAGCGCGCCGTCCGGGTCGGAGCCGCGTACGGACTTGTGCAGCGCGCTGATCTGGTCGTAGAAGGCGTCGCCGCCCTTGTCGAAGCGGCGCAGATTTTCTGACAGCGCAGAGGCCAGCAGCGCCTCGTCAACGGCGGGCACCGCATCGCCATCCGCTTGCGCGCGCGCGGCGCGGGCCACAATTTCAATGTTGTTGAGCAGCTTGCGGCCATCGCCGTCGGCCGACGCGACGATGGCGTCGAGTGCGGCGGGCGTCCACTCCAGCCCGCCCAGCTCCTGACGTGCACGTTCGGCAAGCTGCTTCAGCTCGTCGTCCGACAGGCTCTTGAGCACGTACACCGCAGCACGCGAGAGCAATGCGCCGTTCACCTCGAACGAGGGATTTTCCGTCGTCGCGCCGATGAAGGTGAACAGCCCGCTTTCCACGTGCGGCAGGAAGGCATCCTGCTGGCTTTTGTTGAAGCGATGGACCTCGTCGACGAACACAAGGGTGCGGCGGCCGTGGGCACGAAACTGCTCCGCACGCTCCACGGCCTCGCGGATGTCCTTGACGCCAGACAGCACGGCGGACAGCGCGATGAATTCCGCGTCAAACGCGTTGGCCATCAGCCGCGCCAGCGTGGTCTTGCCCACCCCGGGCGGGCCCCAGAGGATCATCGAATGCGGCTCGCCGGAGGCGAAGGCCACGCGCAGCGGCTTGCCCGGCCCCAGCAGATGCTGCTGGCCGATCACATCGTCGGCGGAATGGGGGCGGAGGCGCTCGGCCAGCGGCATGTGGGCGGGCGCGTCCGGGAAGAGAGATGCGGAAGCGTTCATGCGGGGATTGTCGCAGAATCCGCCCGCCGGCCGGTTCCCACGGCAACGTCAGGCAGCGCGTGCGTCCAACGCCGGCTCCTCTGCGACCGGGCTGCTCCGGCCAATCCACCATCAGCACGCAGCTGTCCACGCTCGAAACCCGCCTGGGCTACCGCCTATGCGAACGCGGCCGCAGCGGCTTCCGGCTCACCGCGCGCGGCGAACGCTTCGTCGATTCCGCACGCAAGCTGCTGGGCGCGCTCGATGTCTTCAGCGCAGAGGCCCGCAAGGTGGGGCGTACTCTGGTCGGCACGTTGAATCTCGGATTGATCGGTCATGCGCCCATCAACGCGAATGCGCGCATCAGTCAGGCCATCGAGCGCTTTCGGGAGCGCGATGAATCCGTGCATTTCATGGTCTCGGTGCGCCCGCCCGGGGAGCTGGAAGGACTGCTGCTCGACAACAAGATCCACATGGCGATCGGCTATTTCTGGCACCGTGTGCCGGCGCTGGACTACACGACGATCTTCCACGAGACGCAGCTTGCGTATGCGGGACGCGGCCATCCGCTGTTCCGCAAGGCTGGGGACGTGACGCCCGCGCAGGCGCTGGCGCACGCATGGGCGTGGCGCAGCTATCCGCTGCCCGAAGCGGCGGGGTCGCCGGCCGAGCGGCCGGTGACTGCGGTGGCAGACAACATGGAAGCGGTGGCAATGCTGGTGCTTTCGGGCCGGCACCTGGGTTACCTGCCGGAGCACTTTGCGGCGCCCTATGTGGCCCAGGGCCTGTTGACGCCGTTGGCACCGGCAGCCATGCGCTACGAGGTGCCGTTCGACATGGCGGTGCGCCGCGACGCCCGGCGCAATGATCTGCTGGCCGCCTTCATCGCTGACATGAAAGCGGCCCACGCCTGAAAAGGCGGGGCAATCCGTCAGTTCGATGCCCGCTGTACCAGCCCCATGAACGCCTTGGCGGGCAGCGGCCCGTGACACGATTGCGCGCCGTTGGACGCACGCAGCAGCAGCCACACGTTCTCGCTGGCCGGCGGCTGAATCACGAACGGCTGACGCGCCGAAGCCTCGGGCAGGCGCGGATCGGCCGGCGCCTGGATCGGCACGACCTGCCCGGCGTGGCCCTTCACCAATGCGCTGCACTCGGCGCTGGGCAGCTCGGTCGCGTGCAGGAAATCCTTGTTGACCAAGGCCTCGGCCAGCACCGTGTCTGGCGCGGTGAGGAAGGAATCGACGTCAAAACGGGACGCACCGGTGGAGGCACATCCCGCAAAGACGGCCGCCGCTGACGCAGCGACGGCAACAGCGGCTGCTCGGTGCAGCGACGTGGTGAACGGCAAAGGCATGGTCGGTCTCCTGGTCGAAAACCGGCCTGCACGCGTCATTGCTTGATGACGTCGGCCCCTTTGGGCGGCGTAAAGCGGAACACGTTGGCCGGCAGTTGCGGATTCTTCTGGATGTTCGAGAACGTCAGCAAGGTGGTGTTCCCGAAGGCGTCGCGCAGCTCCATCCCCTGCAGCTCGCCGCTGCGAAAACCGATGGCGATGCGCTGGAACTGGGTGTCCTTTGCCTTGGGGGTGAGTTCGACCCAGTCGATGCCGTCCTTGGTGCCGCCTTCCTTAAGCGTGAAGTTTTTGGCCAGATCATTGCTGCCAAACAGGATGGCAGCGGGGCTGGAGCCCAGCGACGCATCAAGCTTGCGCTCCGTGATCTGGTTCAGGTCCTTGTCGAAGATGTACAGCATCTGGCCGTCGGCCGAGAGCTGCTGTTCGTACGGCTTCACATAGCGCCAGACGAAGCGGCCCGGGCGCGAGAAGACAAAATCGCCGTTGGACGTCCCGGCCACGCGCAGCGGGCTGCCGTTGGTGCCGCCCTTCACCTGCCGTTGCACGAACTCGCCGCGCGCAGTGCTGACGTTGCTCACAAAGGCGTTGAGCTGTTCGACCGCACCTGCATAGGCGCCGGCAGACCATGCCGCCAGAGAGACCAGCCCGGCGGCCATCAGGTGACGCGCGTTCAACACAAACATAGGAATCCCGGTTTCAGTTGATCTTGTTGTTAGTGGCCGGCAGCGACGGAACATTCCGCCCGTGCGGTAACGCGATGTAACGGCAAATGCGCGCAGCGCGCGGGCAGCGTCATTCCTCTTCGACGACGTTGCCGTTGCGGTTGGGCGCCAGGATTTCACGGTTGCCGTTGCCCGACATGGCGGACACGAGCCCCGCCTTTTCCATGTCTTCGAGCAGGCGTGCGGCGCGGTTGTAGCCGATGCGCAGGTGACGCTGCACCAGCGAGATCGACGCGCGGCGATTCTTGAGCACCACATCGACAGCCTGGTCGTACAGTGGATCGGCCTCGCCGCCGCCCGCACCCACAAGGCCAGCACCGCCACCAGAGCCATCGCCACCGCCCTCGCCATCGGCCACACCGCCTTCGAGAATGCCTTCGATGTAGTTCGGCTCGCCTTGCGCCTTCAGGTTATCGACGATGCGGTGGACTTCCTCGTCCGACACGAACGCGCCGTGCACGCGCACTGGCAAGCCGGTGCCCGGCGCGAGATACAGCATGTCGCCCATGCCCAGCAGCGCTTCGGCGCCCTGCTGGTCAAGGATGGTGCGCGAGTCGATCTTGCTGCTGACCTGGAACGCGATCCGCGTCGGCACGTTGGCCTTGATCAGGCCCGTAATCACGTCCACCGACGGACGCTGCGTTGCCAGCACGAGGTGGATACCGGCGGCACGCGCCTTCTGCGCAATCCGCGCGATCAGCTCTTCGACCTTCTTGCCGACCACCATCATCAGGTCGGCCAGTTCGTCGATCACGATGACAATCATCGGCAGCTTGTCGAGCGGCTCCGGCGCGTCAGGCGTCAGGCTGAACGGGTTGGGAATCTTTTCTTCGCGCGCAGCGGCTTCTTCGATCTTCTTGTTGAAGCCGGCCAGGTTTCGCACGCCCATCTTGCTCATGAGCTTGTAGCGGCGCTCCATCTCGCCCACAGCCCAGTTGAGCGCGTGACCGGCTTGGCGCATGTCCGTCACGACTGGGCACAGCAGATGGGGAATGCCTTCGTAGATGCTCAGTTCCAGCATCTTCGGGTCGATCAGAATCAGGCGCACCGCGTCGGCCTTCGCCTTGTACAGCAGCGACAGGATCATCGCGTTGATCCCGACCGACTTACCTGAGCCCGTGGTACCAGCCACCATGCAGTGCGGCATCTTGGCCAGGTCGGCCACGACCGGCTTGCCGGCAATATCCTTGCCCAGCGCCAGCGTGAGCTGCGATGCGCTCTCGTTGTAGACCTGCGAGCCGAGAATCTCCGACAGGCGCACCGCTTGGCGCTTCGGGTTCGGCAGCTCCAGGCCCATGCAGTTCTTGCCTGGAATTGTCTCCACCACGCGGATCGACACCAACGACAGCGAACGCGCCAGGTCCTTCGCCAGGTTGACGATCTGGCTGCCCTTGACGCCCGTGGCGGGCTCGATTTCGTAGCGCGTGATGACCGGGCCCGGATAGGCCGCCACCACCTGCACTTCCACGCCGAAATCCTTGAGCTTCTTCTCGATCAGGCGCGAGGTGAATTCCAGCGTCTCGGCGCTCACGGTTTCCACAACCGGCGGAATCGGATCGAGCAGCGCGAGCGGGGGCAGGTCGGAATCGTGCATGTCGACAAACAGCGGCTGCTGCTTCTCGCGCTCCACGCGCTCGCTCTTGACCACGGCGGTCGGGCGCACGATCTGCACCGGCGGCGATTCTTCAATGCGCACGCGGCGGGTTTCGACCACTTCCTCGCGCTCGACCTTGGCCGCCTCGCCGATGGCGCGGTCCTGTTTGCTCTCGCGGCGCGTCTTGAAGCCGACGAACAGCATCTCGACGCCGGCGCCGATCTGCTCGGCCAGGTTCAGCCACGAGAAATGGAAGAACAGCGACAGCCCGACCAGGAACGTAAACAGCAGCGCCAGCGTGCCGCCGGTAAAGCCCAGCGAATGCTGCATCGCCCCGCCGATCACATCGCCCAGCACGCCGCCCGGCGCACGCGGCAGCTTCATGTGCAGCGAGTACATGCGGATGGCTTCCAAACCCATGCTGGAAGCCAGGATGAGCGCAAAGCCGATCCACGTGACACTGGCATCAACGCGCGGCATGGAGGTGCGCGGCAGGCGTTCGTCCGACATCAGCTCGCGCCAGCCGCGCCAGACCTTGCGCACGAGCAGCACCGCCCACCAGTAGGCGGACGCGCCAAAGACAAACAGCAGCAGATCGGCCAGCCACGCGCCCACGCGGCCGCCCAGGTTGCGGATTTCGTCGACCTGGCTGGCGTGGGTGAAACCGGGATCGGCGCGGTTGTATGACAGGAGAATGATCAGGAAGGCGATGGTCACCGCCAGCAACAGGAACCAGCGGACCTCCCCCAGCAGCCGCCCAATGCGGGACGGCAGTGCGGACGGATCGGTGCGGGTTGTCGGAGTGGTGGAAGCTCGAGCCATGCGGGAGACGGGTGCGCCGCTTGGACGAGGCCGCGCGGCTTGGGACAGCACAAATACGATGCCAACGATTGTAACGCGGCCCTATCACCGCCATTGGAATTTACAACCGGGCGGACGAGGGGGTGCCACTTTATAATGGCGCCCATCACCCTCACCTAGCCTGCACGGCGGCGCTCCACCCCTCGTGCCGCGCACACTCAGAACGCATCATGGCAAAACACGCAAAAGTGCTGATCCTTGGCTCCGGCCCCGCCGGCTACACGGCCGCGATTTACGCTGCCCGGGCCAACCTGAACCCGGTGCTGGTCACCGGCCTGGCGCAGGGCGGCCAGCTCATGACCACCACCGACGTGGAAAACTGGCCCGCTGACAAGGAACACCTGCAGGGCCCCGAGTTGATGCAGCGCTTCCTGGAGCACGCTGAGCGTTTCAAGACCGAAGTGCTGTTCGACCACATCCACACCGCGCATCTGAAGGAAAAGCCGATCCGCCTGGTGGGCGATTCTGGCGAATACACCTGCGACGCGCTGATCGTCTCCACCGGCGCTTCGGCCCAATACCTGGGCCTGCCGTCGGAAGAAGCCTTTGCGGGCCGCGGCGTGTCTGCATGCGCCACGTGCGACGGCTTCTTCTACAAGGGCCAGGAAGTGGCCGTGGTGGGCGGCGGCAACACCGCCGTGGAAGAAGCGCTTTACCTGGCCAACATCGCCAGCAAGGTCACGCTCATCCACCGCCGCGACAAGTTCCGCGCCGAACCGATCCTGATCGACCGACTGCATGAGCAGGAGAAGAAAGGCAAGATCGAGATCAAGACCAACATGGTGCTCGATGAAATCCTGGGCGATGAATCCGGCGTGACGGGCGCCCGCCTGAAAGGCACGCACGAGAACGAAGGCAAGACCGAAGAGATCAAGCTGGCGGGCGTGTTCATCGCCATCGGCCACAAGCCGAACACCGACATCTTCCGCGGCCAGCTCGACATGAACGACACGGGCTATATCCGCACGAAGAGCGGCCTGGACGGCATGGCCACGGCCACCAACATCCCGGGCGTTTTCGCCGCCGGCGACGTGCAGGACCACATCTACCGCCAGGCCATCACCAGCGCCGGCACGGGATGCATGGCAGCACTGGACGCCCAGCGCTACCTGGAAAGCCTGGAATAAGCTGCACCGCCCCGGGTTTCCCGGGCGCAAACAACGCGGCCGATGGGTGACCATCGGCCGCGTTGCCATGTGCGGCACCTTCGTATAATCGACACACGCCCCACCCCGGTGTGCTCGCCTGCCTTCACCATGAAACGCGCCCCTTCCCCCGCCAACAAGCTCAGCCTGACCGATCTGGCCGGCCTGCGTGACCAGCTCAAGCATGAGACGCAAGCACGCGAAGCCGAACGCCAGCGCGCCGAAGCCGCCGCACGCAAGGCGGCCGAAGAAGCCAACGTGTTCCGTGCCAGCATCGGCGAGGTCAGCGCGCTGCGCCAGAACAAGCGCGTCGAACATCCGCGCAATCCGCCCGCGCCCGAACCCGTGCACTCGCGCGCCGAAGAGCAGACCGTGCTGCGCGATTCCCTGTCGGATGAATTCGACGTGGACAACTTACTCGAGACCGACGACACGCTGTCCTACCGGCGCCCCGGCATTGGCGACGACGTGCTCAAAAAGCTGCGCCGCGGCGAGTGGGCTACGCAAGACCAGATCGACCTGCACGGCATGCGCCGCGAAGAAGCCCGCGAGGCGCTGGCCGCCTTCCTGCGCCGTGCCGTGCAGCGTGGCATCCGCTGTGTGCGCGTGATCCACGGCAAGGGACTCGGCTCGCCCGACAAAACGCCGGTGCTCAAGGGCAAGGTACGCTCGTGGCTGGTGCAGAAGGAAGAGGTGATCGCCTTCGTCGAGCCGCGCAACACGGCGGGCGGCGCGGGCGCGGTGCTGGTGCTGCTGCGCCAGCCGTACGGCTCCTGACGCGCAGCCCTCCTTACACCTGCTCACAACAAGAACAACACGCACATGCACGTGACCCGCCTGCAGTTGGTGATGCACTGGGTGGAGATCCTCGCGGTCTTCTCGTTTGCCATCTCGGGACTGGCCGAAGCCAAACGGCGCCGGCTCGATGCCGTGGGCGCGTTCATCGTCGCGTTCCTGACCGCGTTTGGCGGCGGCACGCTGCGCGATCTACTGCTGGATCGGCGGCCCTTCTACTGGATCGAGCACGAGCAATACCTGCTCGCGCTGTTCGTGATGAGCCTGTTCGCCAACTGGGTGATCCGGCTGGTGAGCCAGCTGGTGTCCGATCGCGTGCTGATCGTGGCCGACGCCATCGGCATGGGGCTCTTTGGTGTGCTCGGCACGCAACTGGCGCTTGATGCGGGCGTGCCGATCTTTGTGTCGGTGATGATGGGCGTGATCACGGCGGCCTTTGGCGGCCTGCTGCGCGATGTGGTCTGCAATGAAGTCCCCATGCTGCTGCGGGACAATCACCCGTACGCAACGTGCGCGTTTCTCGGGTGCTTCCTCTACGTCGGGCTGACGCAGACGGACCTGCTGCCAAGCGTGTCCGTGGTGATCGCCACGCTGGCGATCGTGATCGGCCGGCTGGTGACGCTGCGCTGGAACATCACCCTGCCGCGTTGATCAGGCGCTGACCGGCGCGAGCGCGCCGGCCACGGGCAGCGGCTTCAGACCGCTGCTTCGTCCTTCTCACCGGTGCGGATGCGGATCACCTGCTCCACCGGCATCACGAAGATCTTGCCGTCGCCGATCTTGCCGGTCTTTGCTGCCTTGACGATCGTGTCGATCACGTTTTCGACCTGGCTTTCGGCCACCACCACCTCGATCTTGATCTTCGGCAAGAAGTCGACCACGTATTCCGCACCGCGATACAGCTCGGTGTGCCCCTTCTGGCGGCCGAAACCCTTGACCTCAGTGACGGTCAGGCCGGTCACCCCCACGTCGGCGAGCGACTCGCGCACTTCGTCCAGTTTGAAGGGCTTGATGATGGCGGTGATCTGTTTCATGGGTGTCTCGCTCACTAGTTGGTGAAGTATTCAAGCGTCCAATAATACTGGAGCCGGTTAATGCGCACATCCTGGGCGATGCCGGCCACCGTTTGCAGCAGCGTCGGATCGTCGGGAAAGTTCTTCAGCACATCATGTTCGCTGCCATCGCGCAAGGGGCGGCGCTGCCACGTGTTGCCATGTTGGTCGCTGTAGGCAATGGGCGTGCTGGAGCCAAACACATACAGGTTGTCGAACCACAGCACACGCACGCCGGGCCCCAGCGCGCGATGCAGCCGTTCGACGTGCTGGCGCAAATGCTGCAGCGGCACATGCGACCACCAGCAGCCCGCCGTCATCACGTCAAACGTGCCGGGCGCGAACGGCAGCGCATCGTTGTCCGCGCGCACAAACGACGCCCCGGCGATGCCTTTGCCACGCGCAACGCGCAGCACGGTGTCGTTGTAATCCGCGCAGACGATGCTGCGCGCATCGGTCATCGGCTCGGCCCAGAAACCGGTGCCGCACGCGAGATCCAGCACCCGCGCGCCGCGCGTCAGATCATGCACGCGCGCCTTCAACCGCGCCAAATCGCCCTGCCGCTCGGGCTTCGTATAGATGCGCTCATATTCAGGGGCGCGCTTGGCGTAGTAATCGAGCATGCCGGGGGCTTACTCTTTGAAGCGCGACGTAATCGGATACCGCCAGTCGCGCCCGAACGCCCGCGGCGTCACGCGGATGCCCACCGGCGCCTGACGCCGCTTGTATTCATTGATCTTGATGAGGCGCACGATCTTCTGCACGTCGGCCTCGGCAAACCCGGCCGCGATGATGTCGGCCACCGGCTGGTTCTGCTCCATGTAGCGCTGCACGATGGCGTCGAGCGCATCGTATTCGGGCAGGCTGTCCTGGTCGGTCTGGTTCTCGCGCAGCTCGGCCGATGGTGCGCGGGTCAAGATGCGCTCCGGAATCACCTCCGACAACGAATTGCGGTAGCGGCACAGTCGGTAGACCAGCGTCTTGAAGATATCCTTGATCACGGCAAAACCGCCGGCCATGTCGCCGTACAGCGTGCAGTAGCCGACCGCTATTTCACTCTTGTTGCCGGTCGTCAGCACGATCCGGCCGCTCTTGTTGGACAGTGCCATCAGCAGCGTGCCGCGAATGCGCGCCTGGATGTTCTCTTCCGTCGCATCTTCGGGCAGCCCGCGGAACTCCTCCGCCAAGGCACCCTTGAATGCGTCGAACATCGGGCTGATGGCGATTTCGTCGTACTGCACGCCCAGCCGGGCCGCCATGTCGCGCGCATCCACCCACGAGATATCTGCCGTGTAACGCGAGGGCATCATGACCGCGCGCACGCGATCCGCGCCCAGCGCGTCGACGGCAATCGCCAGCACCAACGCTGAATCGACGCCACCCGACAAGCCGATGATTGCGCCCGGGAAGCCATTCTTGCCGAGGTAGTCGCGCACGCCCAGCTTGAGCGCTTCGTATACCTGGGCTTCCAGCGGAGGCTCCGGGACGATCGTGCCCGGCAGCGCGCGTCCGCCGTCGAACTGCACGTAGCCCACGCCCTCGACAAACTGCCCCATCCGCAAGACGACGTTGCCTTCGGCATCGAGCACGAACGAGCCCCCGTCGAACACGAGTTCATCCTGCCCGCCGACGAGGTTTGCATACACATGCGGCAATCCCGATTCCTTCACACGGGCACCGATGATCCGCTCGCGCAGGTCTTCCTTGTCGAGGTGGTACGGCGAGGCGTTGGGGATCAACACAACCTGCGCGCCGGCGGCCTTGGCATAGGCCGTGGCCGTGGCGTACCAGGCGTCTTCGCAGATGATGACGCCGAAGCGCGTGCCGTCCACTTCGAACACAAAGGGCTCGGTGCCGGGCTGAAAGTAGCGCTTCTCGTCAAAGACCTCGTTGTTGGGCAGTTCAAGCTTGTCGTACCGGCCGACCACACGGCCGTCAAGGGCCACTGTGGCGCTATTGGTGGGCTTGGGCAGCACGCCGGGCGCTGGGGCTTCCAGCGAGAGTTGTGGGTGCCCGATCAGCACGTGCAAGCCCGGGAATGCCGCCAGCTCGGCGATGAGCGCATCGAGCGCGCGTGCGCTGGCGTCGATGAACGCCGGGCGCAGCAGCAGGTCTTCGGGCGGATAGCCCGTGAGCGACAGTTCCGGCGTGAGCAGGATGCGCGCACCAGCCTGGTGCGCTTCGCGCGCGGCGGCGACAATGCGGGCAGCATTGCCGGCGAAATCGCCGACGGTGCAGTTGATCTGGGCGAGAGCGACAGAGACGGTCATGGGGGCAATGTGGATTGCAAGCGCGGCATCCGAAGCTCGAATTAGAATCGGCGGCATGACCTCTCGCCCCCTTGCTCCCGAGCCTCAAGCGCGCGCTGGTTCGCGACACGAATTGACCGATTATCGCACGCGACTTGTGACCGATCTGCGTGACATCGGCCGCGATGCCTGGGATGCCCTGCTCGCCCTGCAGCCCGAGGCAACGCCTTTTCTGCGCTTCGATTTCCTGCACGCCCTGCATGCGAGCGGCAGCGCGTCGCCCGACACCGGCTGGTCGCCGCAATACCTGACACTGTGGCAAGACGGCCCCGACGGTGAAGTGCTCGCCGCCGCTGTGCCGCTGTATGTGAAAGGTCACTCCTATGGCGAGTACGTCTTCGACTGGGCCTGGGCCAATGCGTACGCGCAGCACGGGCTCGAGTACTACCCGAAATGGCTGTCGGCCATCCCTTTTACGCCGGTGCAGGGCGCGCGGCTGCTGGCGCGGGATGCGGCTGCGCGCGCAGCGCTGGTCGAAACGTTGCTGGCAGTTGCGCGCCAGAGCGCGTTGTCATCGCTGCATGTGCTGTTTCCCACTGCCGACGAAGCCGAGCAACTGCACGCCGCAGGCATGCTGCTGCGGCAAGGGGTGCAGTTCCACTGGTGCAATCCGGGCTTTGCAAGCTTCGACGATTTTCTGGGCGCGCTGGAACAGAAGAAGCGCAAAAATATCCGCGCCGAGCGCCGCCGCGTGCACGACGCCGGTATCACGTTCCGCCACGTGCCCGGCGCAGCCGCGACGGACGCGGACTGGCGCTTCTTCCACCGCTGCTATCGCACCACCTACCGCGAGCATCACTCGTCACCGTATCTAAACCTGGAGTTCTTCCGCCAGATCGGGCAGACGATGCCGGAAAACCTCCTGCTGGTGATTGCCTCGCGTGATGGCAATGACATCGCCAGCGCGCTGCTGGTGATCGACATGCGCCCCGAGGCGTCCGTCATGTACGGCCGCTACTGGGGCGCGATCGAGCATCACCCCTGCCTGCACTTTGAGACGGCGTATTACCAGCCGTTGACGTACTGCATCGCGCACGGCATCCGCACGTTCGAAGGCGGAGCGCAAGGCGAACACAAGATGGCGCGCGGCTTCGAGCCCGTGGCGACGCTGTCGGCACACTGGCTGGCGCACCCCGCATTTGCCGATGCCGTGGGCAGGTTCCTCGACCGCGAAACGGCCGGCATGGAAGCGTATCTGGACGAACTGACGGACCGCTCCCCGTTCAGGCAGCGGCCGGGATCGGATTAGCAGCGGGAAAACAGCGGAGGCGGGAAAGACAGCGTCCGCACGAACGGCGGACGCGAAGGTGCAGCTTAGTGCTCGGCAGGTTTCTGCTGGGCGATCACGCAGTGTGCGGCGTTCGAATCAACCGCCATGGAGGGAACAGCCATGGAGGGCGATGCGACGGCACGCTCGCCAGCGTGGGCTGCGTCCGGTGGCCCAACCAGCAGCGCCCACGCGGTGAATGCGGCCATGGCCACGGCGGAGAGCACGGGAACGACAACGGTCTTGTTCAACATCGCAGTACCGGGGGTTGGAGTCAAACTTGCCCGGGAGTCTAGAGGGGTCGTTTCCGGTGGGCAAATGAGCGTTTCTTAAATCTCTGTGTAGCAGAACTACCGGGCGGTAAGTATGCGCTATGCGTGAAAAATATCATGGAACGCATACAACGGGCCCACCCGGCCGCAGATGGCGCCCCGATGCGAGTCGACGAATCTCCGTGCGTTACATCGATGACGGCTTTGCAAAGAAAAAATCCCGGCACTCCATCCGGAGGCCGGGATTTGTCAGACATGCCGTACGGCAAAATCCTGAAACAGCTTACTTCTTATAGTTGGCAACGCCGTCGGCGATTTCCTTGTGGGCTTCTTCAATACCGCCCCAGCCTTCGACCTTGACCCACTTGCCGGCTTCCAGCGCCTTGTAGTGCTCGAAGAAGTGCTTGATCTGGTCCAGCAGGTTCTGGCCGATGTCCGACAGGTCGGTCACGTGGGCCGTCGCCGGGCTCAGCTTGTTGACAGGCACGGCAACCAGCTTGGCGTCCACACCGGATTCATCCGTCATCTTCAGCATGCCCAGGGCACGGCAGCGCACCACGCAACCGTGGATGAGCGGGAACGGCGTGACGACCAGCACGTCGACCGGGTCACCGTCGCCCGAGAGCGTCTGCGGGATGAAGCCGTAGTTGGCCGGGTAGCGCATGCCGGTGCCAACGAAGCGGTCTACGAACAGCAGGCCGGTTTCCTTGTCGGCTTCGTACTTGACCGGGTCGCTCTGCGCCGGGATCTCGATGATGACGTTGAAATCGTTGGGGATGTCCTTGCCCGGCGAGACGTTGTTGAAGCTCATGGAAATGCTCCGGAATGCGCGAAGTGCGTAAAAACGCGACGCAAATGGTTGGAAAGAAGCGTGAAAAACTGTCGGCGGGCATTATAGCCCCTCACACTCGGACGCTTGCCCTACCCCGGCCGCACCCGTGCGAAAATCGGGCGTTGCCGATCTTTTGCAGGAACCCCCCATGCATGCCCAGCACTTCATCGCCAACCGTCTGATGTCGCCCGATTCGGGGCTGCGCATCAAGGTGTTCGATCCGTCCGACGGCCAATCCTTTGCCGAGATTGCGCGCGGCAACGCCACCGACATCAACGTGGCAGTGCATGCCGCGCGGCGGGCGTTCGAAGGCGTGTGGGGTCAACTGGCGCCGGCCGAGCGCGGCCGTGTGCTGATGCGCGTAGCCCTGCGCCTGGCCGATCACGAGGAAGAACTCGCCCGCCTGGAAGCCCGCGACACCGGCAAGCCCATGCGCCAGGCGCGCGCCGATGCCCGCGCCGTCGCCCGCTACTTCGAGTTCTACGCCGGCGCCGCCGACAAGCTCCACGGGCAGACCATCCCCTACCCGGCCGATACCACCGTGCTGACCGTGCGCGAGCCGCATGGCGTGACCGCGCACATCATCCCGTGGAATTACCCGATGCAGATCTTCGGGCGCAGCGTGGGCGCCGCATTGGCGGCCGGCAACGCGTGCGTGGTCAAGCCGGCGGAAGACGCGTGCCTGTCGGTCCTGCGCGTGGCGGAGCTGGCCGCCGAGGCCGGCCTGCCCGATGGCGCACTCAACATCGTGACCGGCTATGGCCACGAAGCCGGCGCGGCTCTGGCGGCGCACCCCGGGATCAACCATGTGTCGTTCACGGGGTCGCCGGAAACGGGCAAGGCCATTGTGCGAGCGGCCGCCGAAAACCACGTGCCCGTCACGCTGGAACTGGGCGGCAAATCTCCGCAGATCGTGTTTGCCGATGCCGATCTGGAAGCGGCCATTCCGGCCGTGGTGAACGGCATCATCCAGAACGCCGGCCAGACCTGCTCTGCAGGCAGCCGCGTACTGATCGAGCGCAGCATCTACGAGGCAATGCTGGACCGGCTCGCCATGGTGTTCGAATCGATCAGGGTCGGCCCGTCGTCGCTGGATCTGGATTGCGGCCCGCTCATCAACCCCAAGCAGCAGCAGCGCGTGTGGGATTTCGTCTCGGATGCGCAGCACGCCAACATTCCGGTGATGGCGCAGGGCCAGGTGGTGCCTGAGGCGCCCGAGACCGGCTATTACCAGGCGCCAATGCTGCTGCGGGATGTACCCCACACGCACCGCCTCGCCCAGCAGGAAGTGTTCGGTCCGCTGCTGGCCGCCATGCCGTTCGACACCGAAGCCGAAGCGCTGGCCCTGGCCAACGGCACACCGTACGGCCTGGTGGCCGGCGTATGGACAAACGACGGTGGCCGCCAGATGCGCCTTGCGCGCAAGCTCAGGGCCGGCCAGGTCTTCATCAACAATTACGGCGCGGGCGGCGGCGTTGAACTGCCCTTCGGCGGAACGGGCCACTCGGGGCACGGGCGCGAAAAGGGCTTCGAAGCGCTCTACGGCTTTACCACGCTCAAGACCATCGCCATCCGCCACGGCTAAGGCACAACGCAACATTCCACCCACAACACGAGGAGACACCATGCGGCTTGCCGGCAAGATTGCCATCGTCACGGGCGCGGGTTCAGGCTTTGGCGAGGGTATCGCCAACACCTTTGCCCGCGAAGGCGCACGCGTCGTCGTCAACGACTTGAATGCGGAGGCCGGTGAGCGTGTAGCCAGCGCCATTCGCGTGGCCGGCGGCGATGCGCATTTCGTGCAGGCTGACGTCTCCAATGGCGATTCCGTCGCCAAGCTGCTGGGCGCCACGCTGGCGCGCTATGGCGATCTGCACATCGTCGTGAACAATGCCGGCACCACGCATAAGAACAAGCCGTTGCTGCAGATCACCGAAGACGAGTTCGACCGCGTGATGGCTGTCAACGTGAAGAGCATTTACTGGACGGCACATCACATCGTCCCGCACTTCCGGGAGCGCGGCGGCGGCGTGTTCGTCAATGTGGCGTCCACCGCTGGCATCCGGCCGCGGCCCGGGCTCGTCTGGTACAACGCCAGCAAGGGCGCCGTCATCACAGCCAGCAAGGCGATGGCGGCCGAGCTGGGCCCCGACAAGATCCGCGTGAACTGCGTGAACCCGGTAATGGGTGCCACGGGCCTCATTGAGCAGTTCATGGGCGTACCCGACACCCCCGAGAACCGCGCGCGCTTCCTGGCGACGATCCCGATGGGGCGGCTCTCCACGCCGCAGGATGTGGCCAACGCATGCCTGTACTTGGCGTCGGACGAAGCCGAGTTCATTACCGGCGCGTGCCTGGAGGTGGACGGCGGGCGCTGCGTATAAACCCTGCCGGCGGGCGTCTTGGCGCGCCCGTCCGAGAAGCGCAGAATGCTGTGGCGGTTTTCCAGGCCGAGGTAGGTAACGAGGAGCACTCGGCCTGAACTCACAATAACTCTGGAGACCCGATGGCCACCACCACCCCACCCACCTCACCGGTCGGCGGCGCAGGCACGCTGCCACCCCAGTCCGCAAGTGCATTTGAAGAAGCCACCTACCGCAAAGTGACGTGGCGCCTGGTTCCGTTCCTGCTGCTGTGCTACGTGGTCGCGTATCTCGATCGCGTCAACGTGGGCTTTGCCAAGCTGCAGATGCTCAACGACCTCAAGTTCAGCGAGACCATCTACGGGCTCGGCGCCGGCATCTTCTTCATCGGTTACTTCCTCTTTGAAGTGCCGAGCAACGTGATCCTGCACCGCGTGGGCGCACGCATCTGGATCGCGCGGATCATGATCTCGTGGGGCATCATCTCGGCGGCCATGATGTTCGTGACCACGCCGGCCATGTTCTACGTGATGCGCTTCCTGCTGGGGCTGGCAGAAGCCGGCTTCTTCCCGGGGATCATCCTGTACCTCACGTATTGGTATCCGGCGCAGCGGCGCGGGCGCACCACCACCTTCTTCATGACGGCAATTGCGCTGTCGGGCGTGATCGGCGGCCCCATCTCGGGCTGGGCGATGAAGGCGTTTGCCGGCGTCTACGGCCTGGCCGGCTGGCAGTGGATGTTCCTGATCGAAGGCATTCCGTCGATCATCGTCGGCATCGTCGTGCTGGCGTATCTGGACGACCGCATCAGCCACGCGAAGTGGCTGACTGACGAAGAGAAGGCGCTGCTCGCGCGCAACATCGCCGCGGAAGACGCCGAGAAGGAAGACCCGCCCATCCGCACCGTCATGGCCAGCCCGCGCGTATGGCTGATGAGCCTGATCTACTTCACCTTCGTGATGGGCCTGTATGGCGTGAGCTTCTGGCTGCCGACGCTGATCAAGCAGACCGGCGTGGCCGATCCGTTCTCGGTCGGCCTGCTGACGGCGATTCCGTACGGCGCAGCAGTCGTCGCGATGGTCCTGGTGGCACGCAGCGCCGATCGCCTGCGCGAGCGCCGCTGGCACATCGCGATTCCCGCAGTGGTGGGCGCGGTCGGGCTCGTACTGTCAGCCGTCTGGCACACCGACACCATGCTGGCCATGGCCGCACTCACGCTCGGCACCATGGGCATCCTGACCACGTTACCGCTGTTCTGGAGCCTGCCGACTGCGTTCCTGGCCGGCACCGGTGCCGCCGCCGGCATTGCGCTCATCAATTCGCTGGGCAACCTCGCGGGCTTCCTGAGCCCCTACGCCGTCGGCTGGCTGAAAGACGCCACGCAGAGCACCGATTCGGGCATGTACATGCTGGCCACGTCGATGGTGCTGGGTGCGATCCTCACGCTTTCCGTACCAGCACGGATGGTGAACAAATAGGCGCCGTCACCAGCAAGAAAAAAGGCCGGGATGATCCCGGTCTTTTCTCATTTCACGGCAAGCAATGCGCTTTGCCGATAGTGGCGCTGGGCGTCTTCCATGCGCTCCGTCTGCTCGAACATCTGTGCAAGCGCCAGATGCGCATGGGCGCGCAGGCTGCCGGAGTGATCGGCATCGGCATATTTCAGTGCCGACTCCAGGTTCGACTGCGCCTTGCCCCAGAGCTGCTCCTTGAAGCACAGCATGCCAAGCGTGTAGAACAGTTCGGCATCCACCGGATGCTGGGCGAGCCATTTCTCTGCTTGCTGGATCAGCGGCAGCGCCTTGCCCGGCACTGCGCAATCGGCATAGCGGCGGATCAGGCGGCCATCCCAATGGGTCTTCAGGCCCTCTTCGACGATGCGCTTGGCATCATCGGTGCGACCGAGTTGCGCGAAGTACAGCGCCGCCTGCGAAGCGATGCGCGGCGAACGGCGTTCTTCCGTGGTCAACTCGCGCCAGAAGCCGTTCAGGGCATCGGCATCGTGGCGGCGCTCGGCCAGCAGCGTTTCACAGGCCATCTGCTTGAGTCGTGCGGCCAGCACGGAATGGATGGCGTTGCGCTTTTCCAGTGCACGCGTCAGGCGCAGCACCTCGCTCCAGTTCTTCAGATGCTGGTGAGCACGCAAGGCAATGCGTTGCGCCTGAATCTGCCGCGCCCCCTGCGATTGCAGTTGCGCGATCTTCTCGAGCGCGCCTTCCGCATCGCGAGCGTCAACCAGCAGTTCGGCCATCGACACAAGCTTCGCCTGCTCACGATCGGGCGAGGACACTTCGGCCATCCACGCGTCGCGGCGCTCGGTCTCCTGCATGCGGTGCGCGGCACGGGCACCGATCAGCGCGGCCGTCTCGCGCTGAGGCTCCCACGCCTGGGCTTCTCGCGCCTGGCGCTCCGCATGGCCGAAGCGGCCGGCAAACAGGCTTTCCATTGCTTCACGCAGCGCCGCCGATGCCTTCAGGATGCGGTTGCGCTCGCGATACGCCGCTGCACGCGCCGGCATACCCGCCACATGGTGGAAAAGGCGCATCACGAGATGCAGCACCACGAACGTCGCCAGCAGCGCAGCCAGCACGAAGTTGAGCGACATCTCCACCCGGTACGGCGGGTAGAACAGCACGACGTTGCTCAGATTGAGTTCGGTAAACAGCGCCAGCCCCACGGCGGCGGCAAACAGGAGCGCGACCCAGAATACCCAGCGCATGCTCACTCCTTGCCCGAACCGCGCACGGCGGCAAGGCTGTCAGCTAGCGTTGGAACCTGCAGCGTGCCAACCGTCGCGCGCGCCTGCGACAGTTGATTCTGCACTGTGGTCACGCGCGAAGACTGCGTATCAAAGTAGCGCGCGAGCAGCGTATCAGCGCGCCCCAGATCGGCGCGGAACACGGCTTCATTGCGCGAGAGCAACGCCAGGCGCGCATTCATCAGGCGCAGCTTGAGGTTTTCGCGCAGGAACCACGCTTGGTCGGAAGACAGCAGCAGTGCCTCGGTCTGATCGACGCGGCGCACCTGTACGATCTGGCCGAGTTCGCCGCGCACGTCGTTCCACAGGCGGCCCCACCAAGCGCGCACGCCTGCCGACCATCCGGCGTTTGGCGGCGTCGAGGCAACGGGCGCCGACGCAGCGTGTGCCTTGGCATTCTTCGAGGGTTTCGCCACAGTATGCGGCGCCTGCGCAGCCTGTTCCGCCTCCAGCGGCTGGGCCGACGAGACGAGCGGCAGCGTATCGACCGCGTTGATGGCGTCATCCAACCGCAGCGCAGCACCGGCCAGATCAAACGACGGCATCGCCTTGAGCTTGGCCATGTCGCGCGATACCGCCCGACGCACGGCGTTGAACTGCGGCTTGTCGAGCGTGGCCAGGCGCGCGTCGATCGTTTGCAGCGCAGCCAATGCACCCGCGACGTTGCCGGTCAGTTGCAGTTGTTCAGCGGTCACTTCCAGCGAACGCTGGATCTCGGCGCGCTGCCAGTCATCGCGGTTGCGCAGGAGGTCTTGATTGGCCTGCTCCAGCGCTGCCTGGCGATCGCGCGTTTCAGCGGTGCGGGCATCCAGCGCGCCAAACTTCTGCTGCAGCTGGGAAACCGAATCCTGATCGGCCCGCGAGAGCACGCGCATCTCCTGCGCCAGCGCCTCATTCGTTTGGGCGCGCTGACGGATCTCGCGTGCAAGGCGTTCGTTGCGCACCTGTAGCGCGGCCACTGCCGCCACGACCGCGACCAGCGCCACCCAGATGAGCCAACCGCCACGGCGCGGCGCATGGTTGACCGTCATGGTGGGCGCAAACGCAGCCGGCGGAGCAGCAGGCGCAGGACTCGGCTTGACGGCTGCGGGCGCTGGCGTTGAAGCGGGAGCGGACGAGGGAACGGGAGTCTGCGTCACAGTGGAAGAAGAAGTAGACGGGTTTGAATCATCCGGCACCGTTGCTGGGGCATGCTCGGGAGCCCATATCGGCCCGGCCCAGGCGAGCACGCTGGCGAGGAGCCGGTCGTCGCCGGCGCCGGTCAGCGTCACATCGCGGAAACCCAGCGATTCGGCCTGTTCGACGATGCGGGCGTGCGAAGCAAAGCATGGCGCGCCGTGCAGCGTATCGAGATCAGCGGGCGACAGATTGGCGCGGGCCAGCTCATCAAGATTGCGGACGGCCTCGGAGCTGGTGAGCGTCCAGGCGTGGCGGGACGAAAGCACGGCACGCAACGCAAGCCACGCAGCGGCATCGGGCACCGGTACGCTGCGGCGATAGGCTTCCGCCGTACGGACCGATGCACCGGCTTCGCGCAGCTGATCGGCCAGCCACTCACGGCCACCGTTGCCGCGCACGATCAGCACTTCACGGCCGCTCAGCGAGGGCACATCCAGCCGCGCGTAGAGCGCCTCGGAATCCTGGCGGGCGTCGTCGGCATGCGTGTCGGGCTTGATCACACGGTGCGCGGGCGGCGCGACCCCGTGCGTGGCAAGCGCCTGTGCGCTCGCGGGCCCCACTACTGCCACCGGTACTTCCTGCGGCCAGCGGAAGCCTTCCGGCATGGCGGAAAATGCCTGCTGCACGGCGTTGGGGCTGACGAACACGACCAGCGCATAGCGCGACGGATCGCCCAGCGCGGCACGCAAGTCGTCGAGATTGGGCGTCGGCGCAATGTCGAGCAGCGGAAACTGGTGCGTGCGCAGGCCGTGGCGCTCAAGCGCCGCCACCAGCATGGGCGCCTGTGCGCGCGGACGCGTGACCACCACCACGGGCGGGGTTGCCGATTGAACAGGCGGCGTGCTGGAAGCGGGCGACGATGGTGACAAGCGCGGTGGCAAGTGGTCGTCCATGGCGAGCCGTGGGATTCAGGTAGCGGGTGGGGCGTCGGCGCCCAGCATGGCAAGGATGTCGCGTGCGCCGCCGGCCAGCATCTGCTGGGCGACGCGCACGCCCAGTGCGTCGGCTTCGGCCAGCGTAGATGGCGTGGCTTCGCCATCCGCGGCGAGTTTGCGGGTGCCGTCCTGCGAAGCAACAAAGGCGCGCAGGCGCAGCGTGCCGCCGTCCGACCACTGCGCGAACGAGGCGAGTGGCACCTGGCACGAACCGCCGAGAATGCGCGAAACAGCGCGTTCAGCCGTCACGGCCAGTGCAGTGGGCTCATCGTGCAGGGGCGCGAGGCAGGCTCGCACGTCTGCGCGATCGGCGCGAATTTCGATGCCGAGCGCACCTTGCCCGGCTGCCGGTAGCGATTCTTCCGGCGCGATGGTCGAGCGAATGCGATCGACCAACCCCAGCCGCTTGAGCCCCGCAGCGGCCAGGATGATGGCAGCGTAGTCGCCGCGATCGAGCTTGCCGAGGCGCGTATCGAGGTTGCCCCGCAGCGGCTGGATCACCAGATGCGGAAACCGAGCCCTCAACGAGGCCTCGCGGCGCAGGCTCGACGTGCCCACCACGGCGCCGGCAGGCAGCGAGGCCAGATCAGCGTAGTCGTTGGAAATAAAGGCGTCGCGCGGGTCTTCGCGTTCGAGGATGGCCGACAGCGCAAAGCCTTCCGGCAATTCCATCGGCACATCCTTGAGCGAATGTACGGCGAGATCTGCGCGCCCCTCGGCCAGCGCGACTTCCAGTTCCTTCACGAACAAACCCTTGCCCCCCACCTTCGCGAGGGAGCGGTCGAGAATCTGGTCGCCGCGCGTGGTCATTCCAAGGATGGACACGTCGCACGCGGGATAGTATTTTTGCAATGCAGCACGCACGTGTTCGGCTTGCCAGAGGGCTAGCCGGCTCTCGCGCGAGGCAATGACCAGCTTGGTCGGCGCCTGGGCTGCAGGAGTCGTTGCAAGCTGGGATTGACGGGAAGTCGGGCGGGCGTTGGAAGACATGCGGCAATGGTAGCACGCAGCATTTTCGCGACAGTCCGGCTATCACGTTGAAGTGATACAGAAACGAGGGCCGTTCAGGCACCTTCGAGCACCCAACCTAGGAGACACCATGACGCAGCCCGCCGCGCGCCGCGCTTCCTCGCGCGCGACCACCGCCCGCAAGGCTTCCGCCGCCCCCGCCAAGACCAGCAAGGCCACGAAGGCCATCAAGGCTGCCAAGCCCGCCGCCAAACCGGTGGCCAAGGCCAATGGCGCGGACGAAGCCAATGGCGCATCACTCGGCCCCACTTCCCGGCGCTCGTCGGGCAGCGCCGCGGCCAAGGATCAGCCGCTGAAGGAAGACATCCGCTTTCTGGGCCGCCTGCTGGGCGACGTGCTGCGTGAACAGGAAGGTGGCGCCGCCTTCGAAACCGTCGAGACGATCCGCCAGACCGCCGTGCGTTTCCGCCGCGACGGCGACCGCCAGGCCGAGCAGGAACTCGACCGCCTGCTGAAAGCCTTGTCGCGTGAGCAAACCAACTCCGTGGTGCGCGCGTTCAGCTACTTCTCTCACCTGGCCAACATTGCCGAAGACCAGCACCACAACCGCCGCCGCCGCGTGCATGCGCTGGCGGGCTCGCCACCGCAGCCGGGCAGCATGATGCGCGCGCTGCTGTCGGTGGCCGACGAGGGTGTCTCGGGTGAGACGCTGCGCCGCTTCTTCGATGCCGCGTTGATCGTGCCCGTGCTCACGGCCCACCCGACCGAGGTGCAGCGCAAGAGCATTCTCGATGCACAGCGTGAAATCGCCCGCCTGCTGGCCGAACGCGACACGCCGCTGACCACCCGCGAGCGTGAACGCAACACGACGCTGCTGCGCGCGCACGTGACCAAACTGTGGCAGACACGCATGCTGCGCACCACGCGTCTGATGGTGGCCGACGAGATCGAAAACGCGCTGTCGTACTACCAGACGACGTTCCTGCGCGAGATTCCCGCGCTGTACCGCGAACTGGAAGAGGACGTCGCTGCCGTATTCCCGCGCCGTGGCGCACGTGGCGAACCCACCCCGTTGGCGCCGTTCTTCCAGATGGGCTCGTGGATCGGCGGCGACCGCGACGGCAACCCCTTCGTCACGGCAGAAACCCTGCGCTACGCCGCCCGCAAGCAGGCCAGTGTGATCCTTGCGTGGTATCTGGAAGAGATCCACGCGCTGGGCGCCGAACTGTCGATGTCGACATCGCAGGTGGATGTGAGTGCTGAATTGCTGGCGCTGGCGGAGCAGTCGCCCGATCGATCGGAGCATCGCTCGGATGAGCCGTACCGCCGCGCGCTGATCGGCGTGTATGCGCGCCTGGCTGCGACGTGCCGCGAGCTGACCGGTGAAGACGCCGGCCGCCACGCCGTCGGCCCGGCCCCGGCTTACACGAGCGCGGAAGAGCTGCGCGCCGACATCCAGATCGTCACCGATTCGCTGGCGGCACATCACGGCGAGGCACTGGCTGATGCGCGTCTGGCCTCGCTGGCGCGTGCGATCGATGTGTTCGGCTTCCACTTGTCGTCGATCGACTTGCGGCAGGTGTCTGACGTGCATGAAGCGACCGTCGCCGAGCTGCTGAAGGTGGCGGGCGTGGAAGGCGCGTACGCCGCACTGTCCGAAGCCGACAAGCGCACGCTGCTGCTGCGCGAGCTGCAACAGCCGCGTCTGCTGACGCTGCCGTTCCATGCGTACAGCGAGCAGACTACGCAAGAGATCGACATCTTCCGCGCCGCGCGCGAGGTGCGTGCCCGCTACGGCAACCGCATCGTGCGCAACTACATCATCTCGCACACCGAGACGCTGTCGGACCTGCTCGAAGTGATGCTGCTGCAGAAGGAAGCCGGCATGTTCCGCGCGAATGCCAATGGCGCTGGCGTGGGGCTGGACGTGATGGTGATCCCGCTGTTCGAGACCATCGAAGACTTGCGCAACGCCTCGCAGATCATGGGCGATCTGCTTGCCCTGCCCGGCTTCGATGCCGTACTGGCCGCGCAGGGCAACGAGCAGGAAGTCATGCTCGGCTATTCGGATTCCAACAAGGACGGCGGCTTCCTCACCTCCAACTGGGAGCTGTACAAGGCCGAGCTGGCGCTGGTGGAGCTGTTCGAGCGCAAGGGCGTGCGCCTGCGCCTGTTCCATGGCCGCGGCGGCACGGTGGGCCGAGGCGGCGGCCCGACCTACCAGGCCATCCTGTCGCAGCCGCCGGGCACGGTGAACGGGCAGATCCGCTTGACCGAGCAGGGCGAAATCATCTCCAGCAAGTTCGCCAACCCCGAGATCGGCCGGCGCAACCTGGAAACCATCGTCGCGGCCACGCTGGAAGCGACGCTGCTGCCCACGCGCAACCGCCCGAAAGGCCTGGAGGAGTTCGAAGCCGCGATGCAGGCGCTGTCGGACAACGCCTTTGCCGCGTACCGCAACCTCGTCTACGAAACCCCGGGCTTCAAGGACTACTTCTTCGCCACCACGCCCATCACCGAGATTGCCGACCTGAACCTCGGCTCGCGCCCGGCCTCGCGCAAGCTGATGGACAAGAAGCACCGCCGCATCGAAGACCTGCGTGCGATTCCGTGGGGCTTCTCATGGGGCCAGTGCCGTCTGCTGCTGCCGGGCTGGTTCGGTTTTGGCAGCGCGGTGCAGCGCTGGCTGGACGACGCCGGCAACGCAAAGGCCCGCGCCGCGCGCCTGACCACGCTCAAGCGCATGCACAAGCAGTGGCCGTTCTTTGCGAACCTGCTGTCGAACATGGACATGGTCCTGTCCAAGGCCGATCTGAACGTGGCCTCGCGCTACGCGCAGCTCTGCGACGACCGCAAGCTGCGTAACGCGGTGTTCTCGCGCATCTCGGCGGAGTTCGCGTTGACCGAGCAGATGCTGGCAGCCATCACAGGACAGTCGGAGCGCCTGGCCGACAACCCGCTGCTGGCACGCTCCATCAAGAACCGCTTCCCGTATCTCGACCCGCTGAATCACTTGCAGGTCGAACTGCTCAAGCGCTTCCGCTCGGGCAAGGCCGGCAGCGACGATGCACGCGTGCGGCGCGGCATCCATCTGTCGATCAACGGGATTGCCGCGGGCCTTCGCAATAGCGGCTGATCAGGCAGCCAGCGCGGTGGCGGCCGGGCGACGGCTGATCCACGCCATCGCCATCGCGCCGGCGTATGACAGCGTCATCAGGCCAAACACCATCGGCGCGGCGTGCGCCAGCCCTGGCACCACCGTGACGACCGCGCCCGCCGCCGCCACGCCCAGCAAACTGCCGGTCTGCCGCGCGGCGTTGAGCAAGCCCGACGCCGTGCCGGCCAACTCGCCCGGTGCCGCGGACAAGATGGTCGACGTCATGGGCGCAATCGCCAGCGCGGTACCGCCGCCGTAAGCCACCATCGTCGCGCTCACCACCCACAGGTGCACGTGCCCCGTCAGCGCAGCCGACGTTGCCAGCAAACCCGCTGCGCCGATCAAAAGGCCGCCGAGCATCATCGCCGGCGTAGAAAAACGCGCCATCAGCTTGCCCGCGAAGATGTTGCCCGCCGACAGGCTCACCGCCATCGCCAGCATGACGAGGCCGGTCTGCACAAGACCGCGCGCGTGCGTGCCCTGCTCAATTGCATCGTCGAAGCGTTCGACGCGCCAAAAAAAACCGCCACACCGTAACGAGCAGCCGGTGTGGCGGCCCAACAAACCTCTTAGCTGATGAACGCCACCGGCACCGGGTCTTCACCCAGCACCGAGAGCAGCACCGCCCAATGCATCGTCTCGTCGCCCAGGATGCTGGCGGCGGCCTTGGCCAGGTCGCGCGTGTAGAAACTCGGCATCACCCCCAAGTAGGCCGAGGCAGCGCCCTTCTCCAGCCCGGCGGCAAAACGCAGCACGTCGGCCTGCGTCTTCAACTGGCTGACCGGGAAGTTGTATTCCGCCACCTTCTTTTCCATGACGGGCGTGCCGCCCAGCTTGGAGACCGTGCCCGCCAGCACCGATGCATGTGCCTTGTGGTGGCCCTGGAACTTCACCGCCGTTGCCAGTACGGGCTTTTGCAACAGGCCGCTTTCCGCGCCCACCTGATAGGCGGCGATGGCCTGATACTCGAGCCCGAGCGCCACGTTCAGGATGTTGACGTCGTCTTTCACGCTGCCCGATTGCGTCTGCGCCCACGCCGGCATCGACTGCCCCAGCGACACCGCCGCCAGCGAGCCCAGCGCCATCAGCCCCGGAGCGCGCAGCAGCACGCGGCGGCGCGCATCGATGCGCGGGTTCTCCCCTTCGAACAGATCCATCTCTTTGGTCGTATCCATCGTCCGTCTCCTTGCATGTGTTGGGAAGAAGCGCGACCCATATACTGCCGAGGTGCGGATCGCAGGCGTTTATCCAGCGCCTGATCGTTTGTACGAAGGGCGTACCCAACTGGATGCAATAAAACCTCAGCGCCTTTCACGTGAATTCACCCACGACCACGGTTTCTACCTACACTTTGGGCAAAACCGTCCACAGAAAACTGCCCACGTGCTCACCTATCAGCGCACCGCCGAAGACCCCGCCGCGCAACCTGCAGACCCGCCAGCGACGTCCGCAGCAGCGCGCCCCCCGAGCGCCGACGCTGAAGAGTTGGCCGCATTGCTGCAACGCATCAGCCTGGGCGACCGCGACGCCCTGCGCACGCTGTACACGCGCTGCGCACCGAAACTGTTTGGGCTCGCGCTGCGTATCTTGGTCAGGAAGGACTGGGCCGAGGACGTTTTGCAAGAAAGTTTCGTCAACATCTGGCGCCATGCCGGCGATTACCGCCCGCATCTGGCCGCCCCCATGACGTGGATGACCACCATCGTGCGCAACCGTGCACTCGACTGCCTGCGCCGGCAGCATGCCGAGCGCGTGCAGGAATCCGTGCCCCTGGACGAGGCCTACGCCGATGTCCTGGCCGACCACGCCCCTGGCCCTGCGGATATCGCGCTCGCCGGTCAGCAGGCCCGCGCGCTGGCCGAATGCCTCAAGCGCCTCGACCCGAAGCAACGCCAAGTCGTGTCGCTCGCCTATCTGCGTGACCTGTCGCACAGCGAGCTGGCGCAAACGCTCTCGCTGCCGCTGGGTACCGTCAAATCCTGGATGCGACGCGGGCTGGACCGCCTGCGCGAATGCCTCGGAGCACCGTGATGGACCCGCGCCGCCACCCCGATCTCGTCGACAAGCTGGCCGCCGAATATGCGGTCGGCACCTTGCGCGCCGGCGCACGCCGCCGGTTCGAGCAGATCCTTCGCCACGACGACGCCGTGCGCGCCACGGTTGAACGCTGGCAACGCTATCTGGCCGACTTGCCCGCGCTCCAGCCTGCCACGGCGCCGCTGCCGGAAATCCTCTGCCGCGTGGAAGTGCAACTCGGCTGGCGCGAGCCGACGCCGGCGCGGAAGGCGCTCTGGCAACGGATTTGGCAAGGCACCGGCTTCTGGCGCGGCGCCACCGCAGTCGCGGCGGTTGTCGCGGCGGTCGCGATCGGGCTGAACCTGCGGCTGGCGCAGCAATTGCGTGATGCACCTGTCGCCAACGCCGTGGCCGTGCTGCAGGACGCGCAGGCCCAGGCGGCCGTCCTCGTCACCTGGGATGCGCGCACCGGAACGCTATCGCTCAAGCGGCTGGATGCAACGCCGCTCAATACCGAACAGGCCTTGCAGCTCTGGGCGCTGCCCCCCGGCGGGCATCCGCAGTCACTTGGGGTGATCGGGCACCAGCGCGCCGTGCGGCTGACGGTAGCGCAGCCGTTGCGGCAGGTGCCGGCGCTCGCCATCAGCGTGGAACCGCGTGGCGGCTCGCCCAATCCGCAGGGGCCGACCGGGCCGGTGGTCTTCAAGGGCGCGCTGATCGACAGCACGCTGTAGGCACCCCGGCGCGGGGGCCGGAAGGCCTGTCGGGCGATATAATCGCGGTTTCCTGAATTTGCGGCTGGCGCTTCGCCGGCCGCGCTCCTCCAGCTGTCCGCCCATGACCTCCCAACTCGCCAAGAAGGCCGAAGCGTGGTCCGCCCGCTTTAACGAGCCGGTGTCCGATCTCGTCAAGCGCTATACCGCATCGGTGTTCTTCGATAAGCGCCTCGCGCTGTTCGACATCCAGGGCTCGCTCGCGCACGCCGCCATGCTGGCCAAGCAGGGCATCATTGCCGAAGCCGATCGCGCCGCCATCGAACAGGGCATGGCGCAGATCCGCCAGGAGATCGAAGCCGGCACGTTCGAGTGGAAGCTGGACCTGGAAGACGTGCACCTGAACATCGAAGCGCGCCTGACCGCCATGGCGGGCGACGCCGGCAAGCGCCTGCACACGGGCCGCTCGCGCAACGACCAGGTCGCCACCGACATCCGCCTGTGGCTGCGCAGCGAGATCGACAACATCGTCGGTCTGCTCAAGGCCCTGCGCGGCGCGCTGCTGGACTTGGCCGAGCAGCACACCAACACCATCGTCCCGGGCTTCACACACCTGCAGGTCGCGCAGCCGGTGGTGTTCGGCCACCACCTGCTGGCCTACGTCGAGATGTTCACGCGCGACACCGAGCGCATGCTCGACGCCCGCCGCCGCGTCAACCGCCTGCCGCTGGGTGCCGCTGCACTGGCAGGCACGAGCTACCCGATCGACCGTGAATTTGTCGCACAGCAACTCGGCTTCGAAGGCGTATGCCGCAACTCGCTGGATGCCGTGTCCGACCGCGACTTCGCCATCGAATTCTGCGCTGCCGCCGCGCTCATCATGACGCACGTCTCGCGCTTCTCTGAAGAGCTGGTGCTGTGGATGAGCCCGCGTGTGGGTTTTATCGACATTGCCGACCGCTTCTGCACGGGCAGCTCGATCATGCCGCAGAAGAAGAACCCCGATGTGCCCGAACTGGCACGTGGCAAAACGGGCCGCGTCAACGGCCACCTGATTGGCCTGCTCACGCTGATGAAGGGCCAGCCGCTGGCATATAACAAAGACAATCAGGAAGACAAGGAACCACTGTTCGATACGGTGGATACGGTGGTCGACACGCTGCGCATCTTTGCCGACATGGTGCCGGGCATCACCGTCAAGGCCGACGCCATGCGCGCCGCTGCGCTGCAGGGCTACGCCACCGCCACCGATCTGGCCGACTACCTGGTCAAGCGCGGCCTGCCCTTCCGCGATGCACATGAAGCCGTGGCCCACGCCGTGCGTGCGTGCGACGACCTGCGCTGCGACCTGGCGGATCTGTCCGTCGCGCAACTGCGTGACATCTGCGGCCTGGGCGACAAGGCCAACCTGATCGGCGATGATGTGCACACTGTGCTGACGCTGGAAGGCTCGGTCGCTTCGCGCAACCACATCGGCGGAACGGCGCCGGAGCAGGTGAAGCAAGCCATTGCGTTTGCACGGGCTGCGCTGGCTGAGTAATTCGCAGCCGCTTCAAACAAAAACGCCGCGCTGATCAACTCAGCGCGGCGTTTTTGTTTGTGCGACTGAAACTCAGCGCACGCAATCGACGAAGTACTCCATCCTGCCGTCGACCTCTTCCTCGACCAGCCCGTGAATATCCGTCTCGAAGCCCGGGAACAGCTTGTTGAACTCGCGAGCGAACTGCAGGTACTGCACGATCGTTTTATTGAAGCGCTCGCCCGGGATCAGCAGCGGAATGCCCGGCGGATACGGTGTCAGCAGGATGCCGGTGATGCGGCCTTCCAGATCGTCGATCGCTACACGCTCGGTCTCGCGGTGCGCCATCTTGGCCCAAGCGTCCGACGGGATCATCGCCGGCTCCATGTCCGACAGGTACATCTCGGTCGTCACGCGGGCCACGTCGTTGGCCTGATAGACGCTGTGGATGCTGTCGCACAGTTCGCGCAGGCCGATGCGCTCGTACTGCGGATACTGGCGCACGAATTCCGGCAACACGCGCCACAGCGGCTGGTTGTTGTCGTAATCGTCCTTGAACTGCTGCAACTCCGTCACCAGCGAGTTCCAGCGGCCCTTGGTGATGCCGATCGTGAACATGATGAAGAACGAGTACAGACCCGTCTTCTCGACGATGATGCCGTGCTCGGCCAGGTAGCGCGTGACGATGGCGGCCGGGATGCCGGAATCGCTGAACTTGCCGTCCACATCCAGGCCCGGGGTGATGATGGTGGCCTTGATCGGATCGAGCAGGTTGAAGTCTTCGGCCAGGTTGCCGAAGCCGTGCCAGCGCTCGTTGGCCTTGAGCATCCACGCTTCGCGCTCTTCGATGCCTTCGTCCGACAGATCGTTCGGGCCCCAGACCTTGAACCACCAGTCGTCGCCGCGGCCGTTGCCACCATTTGTGCCCAGGTATTCGTGCTCAACCTTGCGCATGGCGCGGCGGAAGTCCAGCGCTTCGGCAATGCTCTCTTCCACCAGCGCGGTGCCGCCCGGCGCTTCCATCATCGCGGCCGCGACGTCGCACGACGCAATGATCGAGTACTGCGGGCTCGTCGACGTGTGCATCAGATACGCCTCGTTGAAGCGATACGTATCGAGCTTGCGCGTCTCGGAATCCTGCACGAGGATCTGCGAGGCCTGTGACAAGCCAGCCAGCAGCTTGTGCGTGCTCTGCGTGGCATAGACCAGCGCATCCTTGCTGCGCGGACGGCCGTGGCCGATCGCGTGCATGTTCTCGTAGAACGGGTGGAACGACGCGTGCGGCAGCCACGCTTCGTCAAAGTGCAGTGTGTCGATTTCGGTCGACAGCATGTTCTTGATCATCTCGGCGTTGTACAGCACGCCGTCGTACGTACCCTGCGTGATGGTCAGGATGCGCGGCTTCTTGTTCTTGGCCTTGCTGGCAAACGGATGGTCGGCGATCTTCCTGGCGATCGTTTCCGGCTCGAACTCGCTCTTCGGGATCGGGCCGATGATGCCGAAGTGGTTGCGCGTCGGCATCAGGAACACGGGGATCGCGCCCGTCATCATGATCGCGTGCAGATTCGACTTGTGGCAGTTGCGGTCCACCACCACGATGTCACCGGGCGCCACGTTGGCGTGCCACACCATCTTGTTCGACGTCGACGTGCCGTTGGTCACGAAGAACATGTGGTCCGAACCGAAGATGCGCGCAGCGTTGCGCTCAGACGCGGCCACGGGACCCGTGTGATCCAGCAGTTGGCCCAGTTCTTCCACGGCGTTGCAGACGTCGGCGCGCAGCATGTTCTCGCCAAAGAACTGATGGAACACCTGCCCCACCGGGCTCTTCAGGAACGCCACGCCGCCCGAGTGCCCCGGGCAATGCCACGAATACGAGCTGTCCTGCGCGTAGTCGATCAGCGCCTTGAAGAACGGCGGCGGCAGCGAATCCAGGTAATTGCGCGCTTCACGAATGATGTGTCGGGCCACGAACTCGGGCGTGTCCTCGAACATGTGGATGAAGCCGTGCAGCTCGCGCAGCACGTCGTTCGGCAGATGGCGCGAGGTGCGCGTTTCGCCGTACAGGAAGATGGGGATGTCGGCGTTGCGGCGACGCACTTCTGCCACGAAGGCGCGCAGGTTTTCGACGGCTTCCGGTTCCGGCTTGTCGTTGTCCGGATTGATGAACTCGTCGTCGTCGATCGAGACGATGAAGGTGGACGCGCGGCTGGACTGTTGCGCGAACGAGGTCAAGTCACCATAGCTGGTGAGGCCGGTCACCTCCATCCCTTCCTGCTCGATGGCCTGGGCCAGCGCGCGAATGCCCGACCCGGAGATGTTCTCGGAGCGGAAGTCCTCGTCAATGATGATGACGGGAAAGCGGAATTTCATCGTGGTTCCTTATGGATGCAGCTAAAGGCACCGCTCCGGATACGCCTGAACGCGCGGAAACGGACTACAAAAACTAGGTCTTGGGCAGCGTCACACCGTGCTGGCCCTGGTACTTGCCACCACGATCCTTGTACGAGGTTTCGCATTCCTCGTCGCTCTCGAAGAACAGCACCTGCGCGCAGCCTTCCCCAGCGTAGATCTTGGCGGGCAGCGGCGTGGTGTTGGAGAACTCGAGCGTCACGTACCCTTCCCATTCAGGCTCGAACGGCGTGACGTTGACGATGATCCCGCAGCGCGCGTACGTGCTCTTGCCCAGACACACGGTCAGCACCGTGCGCGGGATGCGGAAATACTCCATCGTGCGGGCCAGCGCGAACGAGTTCGGCGGGATGATGCACACATCGCCCTTGAAGTCGACAAACGACTTCTCGTCGAAGTTCTTCGGATCGACGATGGTGCTGTTGATGTTGGTGAAGATCTTGAATTCGTCGGCGCAGCGGATGTCGTAGCCGTAGCTCGACGTGCCGTAGGAAACGATGCGGCGCCCATCGGATTCGCGCACCTGATCGGGCTCGAACGGCTCGATCATGCCGTGCTGCTCTGCCATGCGGCGGATCCACTTGTCGGATTTGATGCTCATGGAGCGTCCAGATACCTTGGATGAACAAATGGGGGCAGCCTTCGCGGTGCGAAAACTGTCCCCATTTGGTCACGCCAGCGGCCGGGCCCGCGCCTGGGGCCGGTTTGGAACGCGGATTGTACTCCCAAACCTGTGACGGAAAACCCCGTGGCGGCCGATGGCTTGCGCTGGCCTTATCCGGGCAAACGCGAGCGGATCAGCGGCCGGATTCCGCCGCCTGAAGCAGTTCCCCGCGCGGCCCGACCATGCCGGCCACTCCCGGCTCGGCCACAAAACGGTCCCGCCCCGTGTAGAGCAGAAAGTGCCGCCCCGTGCACCGCGCAAACAGCGTCAGGTTGACCCGCTGCGCCATCTGGTGGCCCATCTGCGTGACACCTGAGCGCGACAACAGGAACGGAATGCCCATCTGCGCGCCCTTGATGACCATCTCGGAGGTCAGGCGGCCGGTGGTGTAGAAGATCTTGTCGCCGCCCTCCATGCCCTCAAGCCACATGCGGCCGGCGATGGCATCCACGGCATTGTGGCGGCCCACGTCTTCAATGAAATGCAGCAGCTGGCCGTGCGCATCGAACAGCGCGCAGCCATGCACGGAGCCCGCCTGCTTGTAGATCGACTGCTGCAGGCGGATGGCGTCCACCACGCGGTACAGCGTGGTCTGCGTCATGCGCGCGTCGGGCGGCAGATGGATGGCGTCGATCTCGTCCATCAGCGAGCCAAACACGGTGCCTTGCCCGCAGCCGGTGGTCACGGTGCGGCGGGCGGTCTTCTCGTCCAGGTCGGCGATGCCGGCGCGCGTGGACACGGCAGCCGATTCGGTTTCCCAATCGACCTGGATGGAGGCGATGTCTTCGATGCTGCTGACCAGGCGCTGGTTACGCAGATAGCCGAGTACGAGCGCTTCGGGCGCGCCGCCCAGCGTCATCAGCGTGACGAGTTCGCGCTTGTCGAGATAGACCGTGAGCGGGCGTTCACCAGGGATGTAGACATGGCGTGCGCGGCCCAGCTCGTCGAGCACTTCAACCTCGTCGAGCAGTGGAACAGAAGCGTTGGTCAGTTCGGGGCGCAGCGGCATCGATGTCTTCGTTCAAATAAAAATGCGCACGGCGAGCGTGCGCATGCTGCGGTTGGTACCTGCCCGAGAGCAGGTACCGCGTGCGGGCGATCAGTTCGCCACGATCACGCCGCAGGCGATGCGCCCGCCGGAATTGCCGGTGGGCTGGGTCGTGTAGTCGTCCTTGCCTGCGTGGACGATCAGCGCGTGGCCGACCAGGCTGGTGGGCCCAGGCGACAGCGTCACGCCGGAAAGAACGATCGAGCCGACAGCCTTGCCGTTGGCATCGGATTGCAGCATCGGAATGTCGCCGGCGTGGTGCGCACCTTGACGCGGATCACCGTGTTGCTGGCCGGTCGGGTTGAAGTGACCGCCGGCGCTATTGCCATCCGCCGACGAGCAATCGCCCTTCTCATGCACGTGGAAACCGAACATGCCGTTGGCCGGCAGGCCGGAAATATCCACGGCGATGGCAACCCGATTGTCGCCTTGCTGCGCGAGCTTCACGCTGCCTTGCACGGTGCTGCCGCTCTTGGGTGCCAGCACGGCCGAGGCCGTCATGGCGCCGTCACCGGCATTAGCCGCCTTGGCCGTCGACGCTGAGTTCGATGCGCAGCCGGCCATCAGGCCGATCGCGGCGAGTGCAATCGCGAGTTGCTTCATGTGTCACCTCCAGTCAGGGTTCACTCGGGGAGCGGACGATTGTACTGCCGGATGATGAACACGCAACATTGGAACCAACGGTTCACCCTTTGGCCGCCGGTGCCGGTGCCGATGCTGCGGGCACAGGCGCGACAAACGGCCCCGGATCCACGCACGGCGCGCCCGGTTGCGTATGCGCAGCCTTGCCGCCGGCCTGGTACGACGCCGCCGCCTTGTCCTGGGCCTTGCACGTCTGGAACGCGGCCACCTTGTCGCCCCAGGCTGCCTTGGCCTTCGCCAGATCCGCCTGTGCCTTCTGTTCTTCCGTCGGTGCCGGCAGCTTGGCGCCGGCCAGTCCGCTTGTCAGGACCAGCATGGCGGCAGCAAGTGCCATACCTGCGGCGCGAGTCAGCGTGGAAGCATGCATGGTGAGGATCCTCGAATGAGTGGCAGGCGATGGCGTCATGACTTGGCGGGCTGCTCGCTCGGCGCCGGCGGCGCGGGCGGCTGGGACCGCTGCGCGGGAATCTTGCCGGCCTTGACGTCGTCGTACCAAAGTTCGTGGTGCTCCTTCGCCCAGGCCTCGTCGACATAACCGTCACGCATGGCGCGGTAAGCGCCTTCCATGCCGATCGTGCCCATGTAGATGTGGCCCAGCGACATGCTCATCATGCCCACCGCCGCGATCGCGTGAATGACCTCGGCCAGTTGCATCGTGCTGCGGTAGTAATCCACGCCCGGGACGATGCGATCGAGCGTCCAGCCCGAAGCCGACAGGATCAGCCCAAACACGACGAGCCCGCCCCAGAACCAGAGTTTCTCGCCCGCATTGAAGCGGTGCGACGGCACTTCGGCGCCGTGCTCTCCGGCAAACATGCCCCCCAGGCTCAGCAGCCATTTCACGTCGCCCTGGCGCGGCAGGTTGTCCCGCACCCAAATCACGAAGGCCACGATGATGCTGACCGTGAAGAGCGGGCCCACCAGGTTGTGCAGGTTTTTCAGCAAATACGTCAGCCAGCCGAACAACTGATGACCGAGGATCGGCAACAGGAAATGCTTGCCCCACAGCATGACGATGCCCGACACGCCGAGCGTGACGAAGGAGATCGCCATCGTCCAGTGCACGTAGCGCTCGGTGGGCGTGAAGCGCTCGATCTTGCGGCCCGTAGGCGCTTCTTTTAGCGGGATCATGCCGCGCCAAAGGAAGAAGGCCAGGATGGCCGACGGCACCAGCACCATGAGCCAACCGCCCCACACGGTGATCACGCCATTGCGGAACAGCCGCCATTTCTGCCCGGTGCGCTGGATCAGCACGCCGGCTTCCAGCCCGGGAATGCTGGCGTAGTGCGCCTGATCGGAGTTCACCTCGCGCCAGACGGGCGCGTTGTTGCCCGGTTGCGTCGCGCGCCGTGCGGCCTGGTCCTGCGCCTCTTTGGCGAGATCGCGCTTCTGCAGATCAAACACGTTCTCCGAGACGATGTTGGAGAACGGCTGGGCCGTTTGTACGGCCGGATTGACCGGGGCATGGTTGGCTGCCGGCGCACTGGCCGGCTGCTGCGCGCTCGCCCACGCCGCCGCGCCGCCGAGCAGCACGGCCATCACAAGATGTTTCCAGGAAGTGCCCATGGACGAACCTCCGCTTGCGCGCGTCATGGCGTCTTGTTGTACTCGTTCTGGTATTGGCCGCGCGCGCGGATCTGGTTCTCCCAGCTCGTGCGGTCGCCGGGTGTCCAGTTCTTGGCCATGAACGGATCGCCCTCCGCGCCCTTGTAGGCAGGCGCGTCGTCCTTGCGGTGCGAGGCGAATGCCGTTTGCGGGCGTTCACCGCAGGCACCGAGCAACAGCACAGCACCAAGGGCGATCACCAGGCTGGTCGATCGTGCGGGGGCGCTCATGATTGCGCTCCCGACGCCGAAGCCGGCTTGGCCGGTGCGGCCGGAGTTGCCGGTGCCGCCTGACCGCCCTTGCCCTGCGCGCCGCCATAGGCCGTGCCCCACCCGAACAACTCCGCGCCCTTCCCGCGCTTCATGACCCGGTTACGCAGGATGTCGGAAATCACATCGCCGTCGCCGCCGAGCAGCGCCTTCGTCGAGCACATTTCCGCGCACAGCGGAAGCTTCCCTTCGGCCAGGCGGTTGCGGCCGTACTTTTCGAATTCTTCCTCGCTGCCGTTCTTCTCGGGGCCGCCCGCGCAGAACGTGCACTTGTCCATCTTGCCGCGCACGCCAAACGTGCCCTGGCTCGGGAACTGCGGCGCGCCGAACGGGCACGCATACGAGCAGTAGCCGCAGCCGATGCAGACGTCCTTGTCGTGCAGCACCACGCCGTCTTCGGTGCGGTAGAAGCAGTCGACCGGGCAGACCGCCATGCACGGCGCATCGGAGCAATGCATGCACGCCACCGAGATGGATTTCTCCGCGCCGATCATGCCGTCGTTGATCGTCACCACGCGGCGACGGTTCACGCCCCAGGGCACCTCGTGTTCGTTCTTGCAGGCCGTGGCGCAGGCGTTGCATTCGATGCAGCGCTCGCTGTCACAGATGAATTTCATACGTGCCATGTTGATCTCCCCGTCCTTATGCGAACCGCTCGATCTGGCAGACCGTCGTTTTCGTTTCCTGCATCATCGTCACCGAGTCGTAGCCGTAGGTCGTGGCCGTGTTGACGGCCTCGCCGCGCACGATCGGGTGGGCGCCCTCCGGGTAGTAATCGAGCAGATCCTTGCCCTGCCACCAGCCCGAGAAGTGGAACGGGATGAAGGCGTGGTCTATACCCACACGCTCCGTCACCAGCGCACGCACCTTGATCTGGGCGCCGGTGGGCGTCTTGACCCAGACGAAATCGTTGTGGCGAATGCCCCGGTCAGATGCAGCCTTGGGGTTGATCTCGACAAAGTTCTCTTGCTGCAGCTCGGCAAGCCAAGGGTTGGAGCGCGTCTCTTCGCCGCCGCCCTCGTACTCCACCAGCCGGCCGGAGGTCAGGATGATTGGGAATTTCTCGTAGACCTTGTTCTCGATATTGCGCTGCTGCACCGTCTTGTACAGCGTCGGCAGGCGCCAGAAGACCTTCTTGTCGTCGTGCGTGGGGTACTTGGCGACCATGTCGGGCCGCGTGGAATACAGCGGCTCGCGGTGCTGCGGAATGCCATCGGGGAAGTTCCACACGATCGCGCGCGCCTTGGCGTTGCCGAACGGGTGGCAGCCGTGCTTCATCGCCACGCGCTGGATGCCGCCGGACACGTCGGTCTTCCAGTTCTTGCCTTCGGCGGCCTTCTTCTCGGCGTCGGTCAGGTCGTCCCACCAGCCAAGTTTTTTGAGGAACACGTGGTCGAACTCTGGGTAGCCGGTGGTCAACTCCGAGCCCAGCGAGAACGAGCCATCTTCGGCCAGCAGGTTGACGCCATCGCGCTCCACGCCAAAATTGGCGCGGAAGTTACCGCCGCCCTCCATCACATGCTTGCTGGTGTCGTACAGGTTGGGCGAGCCGGGGTGTTTGAGTTCCGGCGTCCCGTAGCAGGGCCAAGGCAGGCCGAAGTAATCGCCGGTCAGGTCGTAGCCGGTTTCGGCATCCTTGCCGCCCTTGCAGCGCAGCGTGCGCACATCAAACAGATGCATGTTGCGCATGTGGGCCTTCAGGCGTTCCGGCGATTGGCCGGTGTAGCCGATCGTCCAGTTGCCGCGGTTGATCTCGCGCAGGATCGATTCGATCTCCGGCTCGCGCCATGTCATGCCGGCGCGCTTGTATTCCGTGATCTTGTAGTTCTTCGACAGCTCCTTGCCGAAGCCCAGGCGATCGGCAAACGCCTGCATGATCACGTGGTCGGGCTGCGATTCGAACAGCGGCTCGATGACCTTCTCGCGCCATTGCAGCGATCGATTCGATGCAGTGCACGAGCCCGACGTTTCGAACTGCGTGGCGGCGGGCAGCAGATAGACAGCGCGGTTCGGATTGGGCGGCGTACCATCGGCGGCGGGCATGTTGGCCATGGCCGCCGTGGCCGACGGGTATGGGTCCACCACCACCAGCAGGTCAAGCTTGTCGAGCGCGCGCTTCATGTCCATCCCGCGCGTTTGCGAGTTCGGAGCGTGCCCCCAGTAGAAAACGGCACGAACGTTGTGGTCCTGGTCGATCAGCTCGTTCTTTTCCAGCACCGCATCGGCCCAGCGCGAGACGGTGGTGCCCGACTTCTCCATCATGGCCTGCGAGGCGAAACGGCCCTTGATCCAGTCGTAATCCACGCCCCACACGCCAGCAAAGTGCTTCCACGCGCCGGCAGCCAGGCCGTAGTACCCAGGCAACGAATCGGGGTTGGGGCCGACGTCGGTCGCACCCTGCACGTTGTCGTGGCCGCGGAAGATATTGGCGCCGCCGCCCGACTTGCCGATGTTACCCAGCGCCAGCTGCACAATGCACGACGCGCGCACGATGGCATTGCCGATGCTGTGCTGCGTCTGGCCCATGCACCACACCAGCGTGCTGGGGCGATTCATTGCCATCATCTCGGCCACCTTGTGCACCTGTGCCTCAGGCACGCCGCACACTTCCTCGACCTTGTCCGGCGTCCACTTGGCAAGCACTTCATCGCGCACCTTGTCCATGCCGTAGACGCGGTCATGGATGTACTGCTTGTCTTCCCAGCCGTTCTTGAAGATGTGATACAGCACGCCAAACAGGAACGCGATGTCGGTGCCCGACCGTATGCGCACGTACTCATCCGACTTGGCCGCCGTGCGCGTGTAGCGCGGGTCCACCACGATGACCTTGCAGCCCGTTTCCTTGGCATGCAGCAGATGCAGCATCGACACGGGGTGCGCCTCGGCCGCGTTCGAGCCGATGTACAACGCGCACTTGGCGTTCTGCATGTCGTTGTACGAGTTGGTCATCGCGCCGTAGCCCCAGGTGTTGGCCACGCCGGCCACGGTGGTGCTATGGCAGATGCGCGCCTGGTGGTCGCAGTTGTTGGTGCCGAAGAACGACACCCACTTGCGCATCAGGTACGACTGCTCGTTGCTGTGCTTGGACGAACCCACGAAGAAGAACGAATCCGGTCCGGTCTCCTGGCGGATGGTGTTCATCTTGGCGACGATCTCATTGAGCGCCTGGTCCCAGCTGATGCGCTGGTAGCGGCCGTCGACGAGCTTCATTGGCGTCTTGAGGCGGTATTCGCCGTGACCGTGCTCGCGCAGGGCAGCGCCTTTGGCGCAGTGCGCACCCAGGTTGATCGGCGAGTCGAATACCGGTTCCTGGCGCACCCACACGCCGTTCTGCACGACGGCATCCACCGAGCAGCCAACCGAGCAGTGTGAGCACACCGTGCGACGCACGACGATGTCTCCCTTTCCCTCGGCCGCCTGGGCTTCACCCACCACCGATTTCTTCACCAGCGAAAGCTGCGTTGCGGCCAGGCCTGCGCCCACGCCGATGCCAGAGCGCTTGAGGAAGGTGCGGCGGTCCATGGTCGGCAGTGCACCGGCCAGACTGCGCGCCAGACTGCCAGCAAGCGATGCGGCGCCCTGTCCGTTTGAACGTCGAGCCGGTGCGGCTTTGGTGTCCTGTACCGCCGGTTTGCGGGTCAGAAGCATGAGGTCACCTGAAGATGTGGGGTGCGTGCAATGACGATGGAGCAACAGCGGCGCGCGTGCAGCCGCATCAGATCCACGTCGTCTTGTAGTACTTGCGGATGTGTTCGCTCAGCCGGTAACCGGTGGCGCCGTCATCCGCGGCGTCGGTTGCGGGTGTGGACGGAGCAGTGGGCGCTTGCACGAGATGGCCGGCTGTCGCGGCAGTGCCTGCAGCCGCGGCGGCGACCGCCGCCCCCATCAGGAAGCGGCGGCGAGTGGGTGCAACATCAGCGAAATCCGCTTCTGGGCGCACGTGAGGGGCGGTGTTCAAACCTGGCATTTCGATGCTCCCCGGCTCTTTCAAACCGATGACCGAATGTAATAGGAATTTTCCAACACATTTTAGGAGTAACGGCATGGGAAAACCATGCCCAAAACCCCTCACCGAGGGATTTTCCTGACGATTTACCGATGAATTTTTTCAATGAGTCGGATTTGAACCGGAGCGCCGTGACGCTGGCCCGGCGTGGCTCTTCGGCGTCCGCTTATTTTTTAGGCAACCGAGACGACGGCTGTCATGCCAATTCAAGGGCGAGCCGCTCCACGTCAAAAAACGCTTTTGCCAATCCCGCCACATCGGCATAGAGCGCGGCGCGCGGATGCTGCAATACAGCATCGCAAGCCGTATCGACCCACGGGGCCAGATGACGCTGGAAAAATGCGCGCTGCTCTCCGATGCGGGCCACGGCAACGTCGTCCCCGGCGATGAGGTAACGCATGACCTCGCACAGGGTCGCGAGGTGATCTTCGGTTTCCGTGATGCCCTCGGCGCGCTCCAGGCCGTGGCGGCGCAGATCGTCGCGCAACACCACGAGCGGCTTCTCGTTCATGAAACCGGCCTGGTAGTACGAGCCGTACAAGAACACTTCGGGCTTGCCGACGCCGATAAACAGTTCGGTGTATTCGTCGTCGGCCTGCTCGGCGGTGGTCTGGCCCGCGCGGGCGACAAGCTTTCGCCAGGCCTGGGTGAGAGCACTACTGGCGGCGGCTTGCGCATCGGCTGCGGCGATATCGCCGTCGCCTATCGGGTCCAGCGGCGCGGCCGCGATGCGCTGCAGCAAATCGGCGTCTGCCGCGTGGAAGAACAGCGTGGCCAGCAGGCCGTACAGGTCGGCACGGGCGAGATCCTCTGCGCTGTCGGCGGGCGTGGCGGCGGGCTGGAATTGCAGGGGCTGGGCGTCGGTCATGGGATCGGGAATCGGCTTCAGTGTGCGGTCTTCAATGCGCAGTCTTCAGTGCGGGGCGCCCGGGCGTTCGCCGTGCTGCATCATGTCGATCACGCGGCAATCGCTGCACATCTTGAGGCGCTCGGCGGCGGCGCCGGAGAACGCCGGATGCGCGCCCAGCTTGGCCAGCATCGTCGCGACCATCTGCGCGGTGCCGAACGGCTTGTTGCAGCGGATGCAGTGGAACGGCTGCGCCTCGTTGAGCGTGGCCGATTGGCGGGCTTCTGCCGACAGGTTCAAACGCGGCACGAGGGCGATGGCGCTTTCAGGGCACGTGGTCTCGCACAGGCCGCATTGGACGCAGTTGCGCTCGATCATGGCCAGCACGGGCCGCTCGGCCTGATCGCGCAGCGCCTGCGACGGGCACGCGCCCACGCACGCCATGCACAGCGTGCAGCGTTCGCGGTTCACGGTGATGGCGCCAAACGGCGCACCGGCTGGCAGCGGGATGATGGCCTCGGTGGCCTTGGCGTGGCGTGCAAGATGGTCGAGCGCGAAATCGAGTGCCTCGCGCTTGGCAGCGGCCACCGCAAAGGTGGCCGCCGGCATATCACGGCGAAAGCCGCGCACCGGGCCCGACACGTCGGCGTGGCTCAAGCGTGCATCAAGCGCCGCCGCATCCGCCACGTCGATCAGCACCACACCCGCCCCGTCTGCCGGTTCACCCAGCCCCTGCAGAACCGCCTGCGCCACGGCAACCTGCTCGGCGAGCATCGCGCGGTACTGCGGCGCGTCGTCTTCCGTCAGCAGGATGGCGATGCGCGCGGCGCCGTAAGCCAATGCGGAGAGCCACAGGTCCAATCCCGTCGATGCCGCATGGAAGACCTCGACGGGCAGCACATTCACCGGCACGCCCTGGGCCTTGCCGATACGCGCGGCACGGCCCAGTTGCTCGATCAGCGTGCGGCCCCGCCCACCGTTATGCAGCAGAACCACGGCATCACGCCCACCCGCCGATGCATACGTGCCGAGCAGCGTCTTCAGCTTGCGCCCCTGGTACGGCGCGCTCGGATAGGCATAGGTGATGGCGCCGGTGGGACACGCGGTCGTACACGCACCGCAGCCCACACAGAGATTGGGCGTGACGTGCACGCTGCCGCGGCCGTCCTTCCACTGCGACGCAATCGCCGACGCCGAACACACGTCCACGCAAGCGTTGCAGCCCACTTGGCCGTTACGCCCGTGCGCGCAGATCGATTCCTTGTACTGGAAGAACTTGGGCTTCTCAAACTCCCCCACCATTTGCAGCAACGCCAGCGATGCCGTCAGTTGGCGGCCCGCGTCTGCGCCCGCATGGAAGTAGCCCTGCGGCGGCTGGTGCTGGGCAAACGCCGGCGCATCGTTCAGATCGAAGATCAGGTCGAATTGGCCCGATAGCGCCTGCGGTGCGTCCACGCGGCTGAAATCGATGGCCAATGCATCGCCGCACGCCTTGACGCACGCGCGATGGTCGCGGCATGCATCCAGATCGATCTGGTACAGCGCGTCGATGGCGCCTTCCGGGCAGACATCGATGCAGGCGTTGCAGCGCGTGCAGCGGTCCAGGTCAATCGGGTTGCGGTTGCGCCATTGCACCTCGAACGCACCAAGCCAGCCGTTCACCTGCGCCAGCTCGCCCGCGTGGACCGGCCAGCGGCGCTCCATCGGCGGGACAAACGGACCACTTGCGCGATCGCGCCCGGTGACGAGCACCGCCACGCTCAGTTGGTCGGCCAGCCGTTCCGCCCACGGCATGGCACGCTCGGCAGGACCGATGATCAGCACGTTGCCGTCGGAGCGGTAGTCGACCACCGGCACTGGCTCCGGCGCCGGCAAGCCAGCGACGGCCAGCAGCGCCGCTGTCTTGGCACGGAAACCGCGCGCATCGCGTTTAGCGCCTGCCGACCACCCGCCCGTTTCGCGCACGTTGACGAAATGGATCGGTGCGGTCACACCCTCATGCTGCGCGGCCACTTCTGCAAACAGCGCCTTTTCCTGCGTGCAGGCAACAACGACGTCTTCCGTACCATCCAGCGCCTGTGTGAACGCGCTGATCTCGCGGCGGCACAGCAGGTGGTGCGTCTTGCTGGGGGCGTCGATAGCGGCGTCAGACGCGCGCAGGGCGTCGCCCACCGCATCGGCATCGATCGGCATGGTGTGATTGCAACTGCAGAGCAGTGTCGGCATGGATTTGTGCGTGAGCGCCCACGTGCATGGCGCAGGCTGTGGAGACATGGCAGCACGGTCTTTGCCGCGCGGCCTTCTTTTTATTCTACGGACGGCGGCTTAACGCCGCCATGCGGGGTTGCCTGGGCGGGGTCATCAACGCGGGGCGACTCGGCATCGGCAGGTTCAGGCGGCGTCTCGCCCGTCACGAGAGGTGCAGCGGCCGATACCGGTTCGATTCCTGGCGGCGCAGCCACATCCTCGTCCAGCGGCTCGAACAACCGCAGTTCCGCCGTGTGCCGCAGCTCGCGCAACATCTCGGGCGGGATCGGGTCGGGCTGAGAATAGTCGTCGATGTAGGTATCGAGCCCGTCCATCACATTGAAGTGTGGATCGGCGAAGAGCTTCTTGAGCGCGGCACGCTTGACGGCTTCGTCCACCCCGTGCGCGACGAAGGGCGAGAAATCATCGGATGGCGTCAACTTGGAGGCGTCTTCCAGCGTGAGCGGGGGTGCCGCTTCGGGCGTAGGCTCGACCGTCGACGCTTCAGGCACGACGACGGGGGCCGGCTCGGCGGGCGATGCCGCTTCCGGTTCGGGCTCGCCCCGCCGTTCGGCGGCCTTGCGGCGCGACCAGCGCGAGAGGAAGGTTTCGTCGCTCACAGCAGTCTCGCTCAGAACTTCGCGCGGTCTTCCGGCGGCAGGAACGACTCCGGGCGGCGCCGCTTCTTCGGCTCGGGCCGGTAGTTTTCGGCCACGTACGCCTGCAGCCACTCCAGCGCAGCGGCATCCAACGGCACGTTTTCGACCGTCTCGCCGCCGTCGAGCCAGCGACCAGCCTCGTTGTAGCTCAGCGAAACCGTATGCGGAATCGCCCGGCCCTCGTCGGTCGTGCCCGACTCGCCCAGGCGCCACAGCACGAACCAGCAGGGCGCGGCGGAGGTCACGTTCAGGTAGTAGCCCTCGGCCTCGTCGCGAAACAGCGTGACGGAGAAGCCGGGCGTGAGCCAGCGCTCTTCGCCCTTCTCATCCTCAGCGCGATCGAGGCAGCGCGGTGCGGTGCCGTATTCGCCCAGGTCGGGCACGACAGCCTCAAGCCGCCACTGGAACGGCTGCCAGCGGTTGGCCGTCGGGCGGCGACACAGCACCACTGCCACCTTTACGGAGGGGCGCTCCGTCTGACGATCGTTGGACAACGGTTCGCTGGCATCCATGGCTTGGCGCTCAGGTGTTCTGCACGACGATTGACGGGAACTTGCTCGTCATGTCCTTCGCCTTCTCGGCCACGGCAATGGCGACGCGGCGCGCGATCTGCTTGTACACGCCGGCAATCGCGCCATCGGGGTCGGCCACCACGGTGGGGCGGCCCGAATCGGCCTGCTCGCGAATGGACAGGTTCAGCGGCAGGCTGCCCAGGAACGGCACGCCGTACTGTTCGCACATCTTCTCGCCGCCGCCGGCGCCGAAGATGTGTTCGGTATGGCCGCAGTTCGGGCAGCAGTACACCGCCATGTTCTCGACCACGCCGATGATGGGAATCCCCACCTTCTCGAACATCTTCAGGCCCTTCTTGGCGTCGAGCAGCGCGATGTCCTGCGGCGTGGTGACGATCACCGCGCCCGTCACAGGCACCTTCTGCGACAGCGTGAGCTGGATATCGCCCGTGCCCGGCGGCATGTCGACGATGAGGTAATCCAGGTCGCGCCAGTTGGTCTGCTTGAGCAGTTGTTCGAGCGCCGAGGTCACCATCGGGCCGCGCCAGACCATCGGGTTGTCCTGTTCGATCAGGAAGCCGATGGAGTTGGCTTGCAGGCCGTGCCCCTCCATCGGCTCCATCGTCTTGCCGTCGGCCGACTCCGGCTGGCCCTGGATGCCCAGCATCATCGGCTGGCTAGGGCCGTAGATATCGGCGTCGAGAATGCCGACGTTGGCGCCTTCCGCAGCCAGCGCCAGCGCCAGGTTCACCGCGGTAGTCGACTTACCCACTCCGCCCTTGCCCGACGCCACGGCAATGATGTTCTTCACGTTCGGCATCAGGTGCACGCCGCGTTGCACCGCGTGCGCCACGATCTTCATCGACACCTGCACGCTCACATTTTCGACACCTTGCACCTGACGCAGCGCCCCGATCACGAGCTTGCGGATCGGCTCGAACTGGCTCTTGGCGGGGTAGCCGAGTTCCACGTCGAGCGACACCTCGCCGCCATCGACCCGGATGTTGCGCGCCGATTTGGACGACACGAGGTCGTGCTCGGTATTGGGATCCACCACGCCGCGCAGGGCTTCGGTGATCTGTTCGATGGTTACGCTCAACATTTGCTCCACAAATCTAATGCGAATGGGGGACGGGCCAACGGTGACGCGGCATGAACTTTGCGGCGCCCTGGCCACTCTATCTACTGTTTTGCTATTGTATTTTGCCGGCGCACCGTTCGTCCGATTCCCCCTCAATATCCCTCCGATGCGCCGGATATCGGCAAACCCACAAGAACCGATCCCGTTACCCGTAGGAGAAACCATGAAAGCCAAGCTTATTTCCGTCTCGCTGATCGCCCTGCTGGCCGCCGGCTGCGCCACCGAGCAGCAGAACCAGACCGCCATGGGCACCGGCGTTGGCGCGGCCGTGGGCGCTGGCATTGGCGCGCTGGTCGGCAACGGCAAGGGCGCCGCCATTGGCGGTGCGCTGGGCGCGGCCACCGGTGCAGCCGTCGGCTACAACTGGGGCGCCATCAAGTCCAAGCTGGCTGGCGATACGGCCGGCACGGGCACGCAGATTTCGGAGCAGCCCGACGGCTCGCTCAAGCTGAACATTCCGAGCCAGGTCTCGTTCGACACCGACAGCGCGGTGATCAAGCCGTCGTTCCGCGGCCCCTTGGATAGCGTGGCACAAACGCTCACGCAGCATCCGGAGCTGGCCGCCAATGTGGTCGGCCACACGGATAGCACCGGCAACCCGAACTACAACTTGACGCTGTCGCAAAAGCGCGCGCAGAGCGTGGCGAGCTACCTGACGGACCGCGGCGTGGCCCGCAACCGCCTTTCCGCTGAAGGCCGCGGCCAGAATCAGCCCGTTGCCGACAACGCCACCGAGGCCGGCCGCGCCCAAAATCGCCGCGTCGAAATTTATTTGAAACCAATTCAAGGGTAACCCTGTCATAGAAAACAGGTGCCGCTTGCCACACGTTGCTGGCTCGCGATGCGTGGCTGACCTCCCGGGCGGTACCTGATTTCTCCTCCTTTTCCGTTGTGGAAAGCTGCGCCGGCTCTGACCGGCGCTTTTTTTGGGTCACACGATGCGCGGCATCGTGACGCATAGGCCGAACTCCACGATCACACCCACGTTCCGCAGATTCGTCCGGGAACGGCCTGATACCGCCGGGCGCGCTAAAATATGCGTTTATCCGCGCGCCGCGCCCTGTTCGCGGCCCGCCCGCACCTTTCTGGCCTGCCCATGTCCGAACGTCGCATCCTCGTCACTTCCGCCCTGCCTTATGCCAACGGGCCGATCCATATCGGCCACCTGGTCGAGTACATCCAGACCGATATCTGGGTACGCTTCCAGCGCATGCGCGGTCATGAGACCTACTACGTGGGTGCCGACGACACGCACGGCACGCCCGTCATGCTGCGCGCCGAGAAGGAAGGCCTGACCCCGCGCCAGCTGATCGAACGCGTCTGGACGGAACATAAGCGCGACTTCGACAACTTCCTGGTCTCGTTCGACAACTACTACAGCACCGACTCCGACGAAAACAAGGAGCTGTGCCAAAACGTCTACCTCAAGCTCAAGGAAGCCGGCCTGATCGACGTGCGCGAGGTCGAGCAATTCTACGACCCGGTCAAGGAGATGTTCCTGCCAGACCGCTTCATCAAAGGCGAATGCCCGAAGTGCGGCGCGAAAGACCAGTACGGCGATTCGTGCGAAGTCTGCGGCGCAACCTACCAGCCGACCGACCTGAAGAACCCATACTCCGTGGTGTCGGGCGCGACCCCGGTGCGCAAGTCGTCGGAACACTACTTCTTCAAGCTGTCCGACCCGCGCTGCGAGAACTTCCTGCGCGACTGGGTGGCCGACCTGGCCCAGCCCGAAGCCACCAACAAGATGCGTGAATGGCTCGGCGAGGAAGGCGAGGCCAAGCTCTCGGACTGGGACATCTCGCGTGATGCGCCGTACTTCGGTTTCGAAATTCCGGGCGCCCCGGGCAAATACTTCTACGTGTGGCTGGATGCGCCGGTCGGCTACTACGCCAGCTTCAAGAACCTGTGCGCCAAGCGCGGCCTGGATTTCGACGCGTGGATCAACGAACACTCGACCACCGAGCAGTACCACTTCATCGGCAAGGACATCCTCTATTTCCACACGCTGTTCTGGCCGGCGATGCTGAAGTTCTCCGGCCACCGCACGCCAACCAACGTGTTCGCCCACGGCTTCCTGACGGTGGACGGCGCGAAGATGAGCAAGTCGCGCGGCACGTTCATCACTGCGCAAAGCTACATCGACACCGGCCTGAACCCAGAATGGCTGCGCTACTACTTCGCGGCCAAGCTGAACGCGACGATGGAAGATCTGGACCTGAACCTGGACGATTTCATCGCCCGTGTGAACAGTGATCTGGTGGGCAAGTTCGTCAACATCGCCAGCCGCTCGGCGGGCTTCCTGGTCAAGCGCTTCGAAGGCCGCGTGAGCGACGCCGCGCTGGGCCATCCGCTGATGGTGCAACTGCGCGAAGCCGCCCCGCAAATCGCCGATCTGTACGAGAAGCGCGAGTACAGCAAGGCACTGCGTGCCGTCATGGAACTGGCCGATGCCGTCAACGCCTTCGTCGACACCGAGAAACCGTGGGATCTGGCCAAGGATGAAGCCAACCGCGAAAAGCTGCACGCCGCATGCTCGGTCGCGCTGGAAGCGTTCCGCCTGCTGGCCGTGTACCTCAAGCCGATTCTGCCCACCACGGTCGAGCGCATCGAAGCGTTCCTCAACGTTGAGCCGCTGACGTGGCGTTCGATCGATTCGCAGCTCTCGTCGGATAAGCCGATCCAGCCGTACTCCCACCTGATGACGCGCGTGGACAAGAAGCAGGTGGATGCGCTGGTGGAGGCAAATCGTCAGTCGCTGCAGGCCACCGCAGAAGCCCCGGCTGCTGCCGCCGCCAACGGTGCTGCCGCCATTGAGCCGATGGCCGACACCATCACCATCGACGACTTCGCCAAGATCGACTTGCGTGTCGCCAAGATCGTCGCCTGCCAGCGCGTGGAAGGATCGAACAAGCTGCTGCAGCTGACGCTGGATGTGGGCGAAGGACAGACGCGGAATGTGTTTTCGGGTATCCAGTCGGCATATGCGCCGGAAGATCTGGTGGGCAAGCTGACCGTGATGGTTGCCAACCTGGCACCGCGCAAGATGAAGTTCGGGATGTCGGAAGGGATGGTGTTGGCGGCTTCGGCTGCCGATGAGAAGGCTCAGCCTGGGCTTTATATTCTTGAGCCGCATTCTGGGGCGGTGCCGGGGATGCGGGTGCGGTAATGGTTGTTTTGGGGATGGGCCTTGGTGGTCCACTCCCCGTTCGGTCCCGGCAGGGGATGAAACAAGAGATACACCACAAAAAACCCCGGGGCCAAACACCGAAAACCCTTAACCCCCATTCAACCGATCATCACTGCGCGAAGTCGTCGTAACCCGCCCATCCGGCCCAAAGTGCACATTGAAGAAGGCCCGCTCGGTAGCGCTTTCCATCCACCGATACCCCCAAACCTCTTCCTGCTTCAGCTTAAACAGCTCCACCTTCCCCGGCTTGCCCAGCATCCGGCGAACGTCGTCCTTGGCCTGCCCCACCCGCACGCGCCCGAAATTCTCGGCCGTCAACACCTGCTCGATCTTCTGCACGTGCCCGTCAGGCCCGATCGCCACCATCCAGGTTGAAGTCCCTTCTGGTCCGCGCGGATACTCCAGTTGCCGCGTGCCGCCTTCGTTCTCCCAGATCGTCTCGGGCTGGCCTGCCGTGGCCCTGACATCGTCCTCGGTGGATTGCCCGACCACGATGCCTTTGAACAGCAGGTTGTCCGGCTTGGCCGATTGCCACGCCCGCTTGGCGGCATCACCCACGCGATCCACGGCCTGGTCGACCTTTTGTTGATCGCAGCCGAACAGCGCCAGCAATGAAGCCAGAACGCCCATGGTGACTCCCACTTGTGCGAGTTGACGAAGATGCGGCATGGAACTCCTCGTGCGAAACATGGACCCGCCGCCATTCTGGCAGCCGGGCCAACCGTTTACCAACGTTTGTTGAACAGGACCGACGCGCCATTGATCGTACCGCCGCGTGCCACCACCGACCACCGCCGCGAAAACTGCCACGTCAGTTTGACGATGGAATCGGCCGTCGACAGGCTTTGCTCATAGCCGACGGTGATGCGCTCCGAGATGACCTTGCCCAGGCTCACCACCTGCGGATCGGTCAGGCCTGCGGCGGACGGCCCGATCGAGAACTCGTCGAGCCCGAAGCGCCGCGCCACGTTCTTGCCTGCTACGTTGCCCAGCAGGCCGAGGGCCGCGCCGGACATCGCCTGCTGCTGGCCCAGACCGGCGTTCGATGCGCTGTAGCCGAACATCAGCCACGAAAGCTTGTCTTCATCGGGCACGTTGGGCTCGGAGACGAGCTTGACGCGTGGCTGGCGCACCGTGCCGGTCACCTGCACGCCGGCTTCGACTTCCTGGTTACGCCGCATGGCGGTGATGTTGAACGACGGATTGTTGATAGGCCCGACGAAATTCAGCACGCCCTGCTCGATGGCCAGCTTGCGGCCGAACGCTTCATACGTGCTGCCCTGGCGCACGTAGATCGTGCCAGTGCCGCGCAGGGGTACGAGCGGCTCGCTGTGCACGTGCATCTGGCCGCCAAGCGACAGGTCTGCACCGGCACCCTTGAAGCGGAAGTTGTCGCCAAAATCGACATCGACATCGACCACCGGGCTGAAGCGGCCAGCCGGCTTTTCTTCGCGCTTGACACCGCGTTCGGCCTGGTTGCGGGCGGCGTCGGCGCGGCGGACGATGACCACGTCGTCGCCCAGCGAGGGCGCGCCGTCCTTCGGCAGATCAAACAAGCCCCGGTCGACCTTGAACTTGCCGGTGATGGCCACGCGGTCGTTATCGTTGGCAATACGCGCCTGGCCCGACAGCACCAGCGTGCGGTCCGGATCGGCAAAGAGCTGCAGCTTGTCGGCAACGATGGTGCCGGCCAGGTTCGGGTTTGCCTCGCCGAGTTGCACGCGGCCCTGCGCACGCAGGGTGCCGTCGCCGCCGTGGAACACCACCTCTTGCAGGTCGACCACGTTCTGGTCGAGCGCCACGCGCACCACGCCCTTGGTCAGGCGGATGCCCTGGTCGTACAGCGCCACGTCGACGTCCTGGCCGGTCAGGAAACCGCTCACCTTGGGCGCGCCCACTGTACCGGCAAACGTCAGGCTGGCCGCGAGCTGCCCGTCCGTCGCAACGTCCGGCCCCAGCAGGTCGCCGATACTCTTGAGGTGCGGCAGGCTGATCGTCAAGCCGCCGGAGAGCGGCGACGTGGGCGCCATGAGCGCCAAGGTGCCCGGCCCAGGATCACGCACGAGCCCGACACCCGCATCAAGGTAAAGGTTGCCCACGCGCGTTGACTGCACATTGCCGCGCAGCCCGAGGCGCATGCCTTCGCCGTGCGCTTCCACGGTCGCTTCGGTCAAGCCCAATGGGGTGAAACCGCGGCCAGCGTTGATCGACAGATCGCCGCTGCGGCGGGCGATGCGCGCCGCGCCGGTGGCCGTGCTGCCGAGATCCAGATCCCATTGCCCGTCGATGACGAGATCCGTGCGTACCGGCGGAGCCTGGCCCGTCCAGGTGCGCACAAGCTCCAGTACCCGCGCGATCTGCAAGCCGTCGACACGGCCTGCGCTGCGCACGTGTCCCTGAGTGGATTCAATACGTTCGATGTGAATGGGGGTCTGGTCCAGCGTCAGGTCAGCGCGGCCCATCATCAGGCGGCCCGGCGCCACCGACAGCCGCACCGGTGCCGTGAGTTGCAGGTTGGGCGCACCCTGCGCCGACAGCGTAGAGATCGTGCCATCCCACCCATCGCCGTCCTTGCCGGGCGTCAGCGCGCCGTCGCCTGCCAGGGCGAACTTGAACGGCTGGTTGCGCACGTTGCCGTCTGCGTCGGCGCGGAAGCGGTGGGCGCGGCGCGTGCCCTCCAGCGTGGCATGTATTTCTCGCAACGACAGGCTCGGGCCCGTCACACGCTGCGCGGTCAGCTCGAACAGCAAGGGCCCATCGATGCCGTCGCGGATCTGCGCCCGGCCGTTGGCGGTGTCGATCTTGTTTCCTTGATAGGCAAGCTGATTGGCGCGGAACGTGGCATCCACTTGCGGGCGCTTGATCGTGCCGGAGACATCGCCAGACAGGATGAGCGCCCCACTCACCCCAAGCTGCAGGCGTGCGAGTTGCGGTGCATCGATGTCGACGTGCATGCGGTCGGCCGCCCCGCCAAAGCTGCCCCGCAGGCTGGCTTTGTTGCCCGCCACGTCGAGCCTGGCGTCGCTGGGCAGCAGGCGTTCACCGCGCAGGTGGACATTGCCGTCGCCGGTCATCGGCAAGCCGGCGTAATTGCTATCGCGCACGGCAAATTTGACGGCGGCGTCAATCGGCTCACCCAGCGTGCCGCGCGCATCGAACTCGGCATTGATGCGGCCCTTGGCCACCTTTGCCAGCCGCGACGGATCGAACTCCGCCAGGTTGCCCTTGAAGGCGAAAGACTGCGCATCGTCGTGCTTGAGCGTGCCCGCCAGCGTCAGCCGCGAGCGCCCCAGCGACACCTGGGCGCTCTCCACCGCAACCTGCGCCGCATCCAGCACGGCTTTCGCTTGCGCGCGCATGTCGCCACCCGCCAGATCCAGCGCCACACGCTGCGTGCCGCCCGCAAAATCCACGGTGATGGGGCCAGCGAGCTTCGTCCTCTCCAGCGATGCGTGCAGCGCTTGCAGATCAAGCTGGCGCACATCCACGCGCAGCGCGCCATGCCCCTTCTGTACATCTGCCCCGCCCGTGAGCACCGCGCCGCCCAGCAGGCGCACATCCAGCCCGGTGAGTTGCTGATCGTTTTCGTTCAGCCGCACCTGTGCACGCAGCGATTGCAGCGGCAGCTTCTGCTTGTCGAGCGTGCCGGGCTGCGCGTTGTCGATCTCGATGGGGCCAGCCACCGTCAGCGTCTTGGCCTTCTCGTCGGGGCGCAGGTCCGCGTGGATCGACAACGATGCTTCCGGCGCGCCCGGCGCAAACGCACGCGGATTCACGTGTTCCGCCGACACAACTGCGCGCGACAGAGGCAACGCGCCGAACGGCGTGGCGTCAATCAGCGCCTGCGCGGTCAGCTTCGCGCCGGTGCCGGTCGCGTCGATATGCAGCGTTTCCAGCGAGCCCGACAGTTGCGCCGACACTGACGCATCCTGCTTCTGCCCGTTGACCTCGAATTGAGTGGCCAGCGTCGCGGCTCCGGTGAGCGGATACGGCCGCGTACCGGTCATGCGCAGCGTGGCCGCGAGCTTGCCGGCGGGCGTCTCCATACCGTCGAGGAGCACGTTGTGATGCGTGCCGTCGGTATGCAGGCTGCCGGCAATCGATTTCAGCTCGGTGGTCGACGTGCCCTGCCGGATGGCGAGGCGATCGACTGCAAGCCGGTCCACATCCAGCGCCAGCGGCAACACCAGCGAATTCGGCGGACCACTCGGCGGTATGGGCGGTGTCGGATGCAGGATCACATCGACATTGCCGGCACGGAGATACGCGAAGTGCGCATGCCATGGGCCGCGCGTGATGGCCCAGCGGCCTTCCACATGGTCAATGCGCACTTCCGTGCTGCCCGCGCGCACGTGCAGATCGCGCAGCGACACGCCATCGCGCACCGTGCCGCCCTCCAGCTTGCCCGACACATAGGCGTTGCCAAAGCGCGTGGCGAGCGCCCACAACTGCGCCGTGCCCGATTGCGAATGGATGGCCCACACCAGCCAGCCGGCCAGCGCGAGCACGATCACCAGCAAAAAGGCGACCAAGCCGCCGAGCCAGCGCAGCGTGCGGCAGCCCCAGCCACGCGTGGGACGCTTGGGGTGTTGTGCTTCGGGTGGATTGGATTCAGGCGTTTGCGGATCGGTCATCGTCATATTCAGAACGCGATGCCCAGCGACACGCTCGGCCGGAACTGCTTCTGCTGGATGCCATAGGCCATATCGAGTTGGATCGGCCCGACCGGACTCTTCCAGCGCACGCCGACACCCACACCGTTGAACCAGCGGCGCTCCGACCAGTTGTCGGTGGCCGTGCCGGTATCCCAGAACACGGCGGCACCCCATTGCGGCAGAAACCAGCGTTGATATTCCAACCCGCCAGTGACGAGGAACTTGGTCGGCAGCGTGCTGCCGTTGACGTCGTTACCGATGCTCTGGAAGTCGTAGCCGCGCACCGACTGTGTGCCGCCCGTGCGGAAGCGCAGCGTGGCCGGCACGCCGTCGCCGGAACCAGCGGTGATGACCGCACCCAACTCACCGCGCGCGACGAAGATATCGCGCTGCCCCACCGGCACGAACTGGCGGATGCGGCTGTACGACCGCACGAACGATTGGTCCGTCAACACGCCTTTCACTGCCGCGCCGATCTGCGTGGTGATGATGTTGCCGCGGCGCGGGAACAGCGGGTCGTCCACGTCACGGCGCGTCCACGCGAAACCCGGGACGAGCGCCTTGCTCAACTGACGCTCGGCGCCGTCGGGCCGCAGGTCGTCGTAGTAGAAATCAACGGTGAACGACGTCTCATAGATGCCGCGCACACGCGTCTGCTTGAAGCCGGAACGATAGCTGCGCGTGTCGGTGCCCGAGGTATCGGTGCGGTCCATGCTGGTGTAGAAGCTATTGACGTATTGCTTGTCGTCGGGCGGCACGGTCACGCCGGCAAACAGGTACTGACGGCGCTGTTCGATGCGGGCCTGCGTGTCGAGCACCCACGCCTTGCTGAACAGGTTCAGATATTGATAGCGCCCTTCCAGCGAGGCGCCCGTGTCCGTGCCGTAACCCACACCGCCGGTGATGCGATTGGGCGGGTACTCCCGCACGCGCACCCGCACCGGCGCGTTGACCGGGTTCTTCGGATCGTCACCCAGGTCGACGATCGCATTGGAAAAATATGGCTGCCCCTGGATGGCGGCCTGCAGCGATTGCAGACGATCAGCAGAGTAATCCTCACCCACGCGCAGCGGGTTCACGTGGTTGATGATGCTGAGCGGATAACGCGACAAGCCCTGCACCTCCAGTGGCCCCAGCGTGTAAGCCGGACCGCTGTCATAGCCCACCGACAGGTCTGCCTTGTTTTCGTCCGGATCGACACGCGCCTGCGACGATGTCTGCCTGGCCGCGTAATAACGTTTGCTCTGCAGCGCCGCCAGACCGTCGTCCTTGGCCTTGTCCCAGCCCGACTGGCGGAAGGCCATGCCGTGCTGCAGGCTCCACGACTTTTTCAATTCGTCGATGCGCTTGGCGTCTTGCGTGATGGCCCCGGTAAAGTCGAGCGCCACGGTGTCGATGGTGGTACGCGGGCCGGGCTCGACCTTCACATTGACCACGCGGTGGTCCGGCGGGCCGTCCAGCTTCGCGGTCGCCTTCGGCACGAAATAGCCTTCGGTGGCCGTCAGCTTGGTGACTTGGTCGCCAATGGTCTCGACCATGTACTGGAGCTGGTCGTCAGTGATGTCCTTGCGGTCTTTGTAGCGCGACAGGTCCAGATGGCGCTCCAGCAAGTCGCGAATGGACTTCGGCGCATCGATCTTGACGTCGTATTCAGCGTGCGCCGCGGCACAGGCGAGGGACAGCACAAAGCCTGCCGCCAGCGCGGCGGCGGGCAAACCCAGGAAACGAAAGCGTGGTGGTCGTGACGGTCGCGATGGTCGATTGGAGCCGGTCATCGTGGCAAGCGTGGTGCCGCCCCACGGGCCGGCTGAATCAAAGGAAAGGCGTATTTGACCATACCGGGCCCGGCGGGTGCCCAGGCAAATGCAACGAATGCGGCCTTCCGGATCGGCCGGAAGGGTTTCGCACGTGCCGTGCCCAAGGCCGTTAGGACGGCCAATACGGTAAAATGCGCCGGTTTTCCGCCCGGGACCTTTCCGTGCGGGCAAGATCACCCACCATCACTTACTGCCATGGCCCTGTACAAGTCCGAGATCACCCAGTTCCTGGAAGAACTCAAGACCCAGAAGCCCGACCTGGAAGCGCAGCAGCGCCAAGGCCGGTCCCTGCTGTGGGACAAGGACCCGATCGACCTGGAAGAGCGCGCACGTGCCAAGTCCGCCCGCGTGGCGCAAAAGCCGTACGTCTACTCGCTGGACTGATCGGCCGACCGGCCCTCGGCCCGCCAGGCTCACCGCCGCATGACCACTTCCGCGCAGGACAAGCTGCCACTGCCCGTCGAGCTGCCCAGCGTGGCGCCCGATCAGGACTCCACGCCCGCGCAGGTCGACGGCCTCGCCTTTGCGCGGCTCTACGGCGAGCCGCTGTTCAAGCTCCCGCAGGATCTCTACATCCCGCCCGACGCGCTCGAAGTCTTTCTCGAAGCGTTTGAAGGGCCGCTGGACTTGCTGCTGTACCTGATCCGTCGCCAGAACTTCAATGTGCTGGACATTCCGCTGGCGCAGGTCACCCGGCAATATCTGGCATACATCGAGCAGATTCGCGCGACCAACCTGGAGCTGGCCGCCGAATACCTGCTGATGGCGGCCATGCTCATCGAGATCAAGTCGCGCATGCTGCTGCCGGTCAAGAAGACCGACTCAGGCGACGAGCCCGAAGACCCGCGCGCCGAACTGGTGCGCCGCCTGCTCGAGTACGAGCAGATGAAGCTCGCCGCGCAGAAGCTCGACACCGTGCCGCAACTGGGCCGCGACTTCCTGCGCGCCCAGGTCTATATCGAGCAGAGCCTCGCGCCGCGCTACCCCGACGTCAATTCCGACGACCTGCGTGTCGCCTGGGCCGACGTGCTGCGCCGCGCCAAGCTCACGCAGCACCACAAGATCTCGCGCGAAGAGCTGTCGGTGCGCGAGCACATGAGCCAGATCCTGCGTCGCCTGCAGCACGCGCGGTTCATGGAGTTCACCGAGCTGTTCGAAGAAGCGATCCAGTCCGGCAAGGGCGCACCCATCGTGGTCGTCAACTTTGTCGCCATGCTTGAGCTTTCGCGCGAATCGCTGCTCGAAATCACGCAGGCCGAACCGTACGCGCCCATTTACGTGCGCCTCGCCTATTCTCCGACGTAATTCGTCCGGCCTGACCCGGGCCGAATCACACAACAACTATGAAAGTCATCTCGTCGATCCAGGAACTGCGCGACCAACTGCGCGGCCAGAACCGCGTCGCCTTCGTGCCGACCATGGGCAACCTGCATGAGGGCCACCTGAGCCTGATGCGCCTGGCGCGCCAGCATGGCGACCCGGTGGTGGCGTCCATTTTCGTGAACCGCCTGCAGTTCGGCCCGAACGAAGATTTCGACAAATACCCGCGCACCCTGCAGGACGACATCGAAAAACTGCAAAAGGAAGGCGTGTACGTGCTGTTCGCGCCCACCGAGCGCGACATGTACCCCGAGCCGCAGGAATACCGTGTCGAACCGCCGCATGATCTGGGCGACACGCTCGAAGGCGAATTCCGCCCTGGCTTCTTCAAGGGCGTCTGCACGGTGGTGATGAAGCTGTTCTGCTGCGTGCAACCACGCGTGGCCGTGTTCGGCAAGAAGGACTACCAGCAGTTGATGATCGTGCGCCGCATGGCGCATCAGTTTGCGCTGCCGGTCGATATCGTCCCGGCCGAAACGGTGCGCGCGGATGATGGCCTGGCGCTATCGTCGCGCAACGTCTACCTGACCAACGAAGAGCGCGCCGAAGCGCCCGAGCTCTACCGCACGCTGCATCAGGTGCGTCAGGACGTGCTCGAAACTGTGCTGCAAGGCCAGGCGTCGCACGAAGAGGTAACCACCAAGGCGATGGACTATCTGCGTGGCCGCGGCTGGCAGCCCGACTACGTGGCCGTGCGCCGCCGCTCCGACCTGCAGAAGCCGACACCCGAGAACATCGCCGCCGGCGAGCCGCTGGTCGTGCTGACCGCCGCGAAGCTCGGCAAGACGCGCCTGATCGATAACCTCGAAATCTGAGCGACGCAGCCTCGTTCCACGAAAAAGCCCGGCAGTGCCGGGCTTTTTTCATGCCGCCGCCGACGTGTCGGCAACCCTGGCCTGCGGGGGCGATTCCCCGAGCCAATTGAGAATGCCGCTCCACTGCTCCACATCCTTTGCCACACGCGAGGGCGCCACGTCCCACAGCGTCAGGCCATGCGCGGCCAGTTGCACGTAATTCTGGGTATCGCGCAGATAGCCAAGGATGGGCACTTCCAGCCCCTGTACGAAACGTTGAAGCTGTTCAGCGGCGCGCGTGCGCATATCCACGCGCATGCCGACCACGCCCAGTTTGACCTCGCCATGGCGCACGGGCTTTTCATCGGCCAGTTTGCGCAGGAAGGTCTGCGTGGCAAGGATGTCGAACATGGAAGGCTGCAGCGGCACGATCACGTAGCCCGACATCTTGACGAGATCCCCCAGCCGCCAGCCGTGGAGGCCCGCCGGCGTATCGAGCACCACGTGCGTCGTCCCCTTGGGCGGCTTGGCGATGTGGTCGGCGTTGATTTCCCATGTGCGGATGGGCTTGGCGGTCTCCGGGCGCAAGGCGAGCCATTCGCGTGAGGACTGCTGGCGGTCGGTGTCGCCCAGCATCACGGCGTGATCCCGCGCGGCAAAGTAGCCGGCCAGATTGGTGGCCAGCGTGCTCTTGCCCACCCCGCCCTTCGGATTCGCTACAACGGCCACCGGCATGCCCGCCTCCTTGCGCTCGTTGAATCATGTGTCGATTTGATCACTCGACAGATCTGTCCATCGGTAATTATGGCTCAGCCTGCACGTGGCGGCGTTCGCAGCAACGCGGCAAGGTCGAGATGCGCTTCGCAGGTGTCGGCCAGACGCTCGAGCGAAGCCTCACGCAATGCGGCGTAGTCCTGCGCCTGCGCATCACCCACGCCGGCCCAGGCTAGCAGCGCGCAGCACGCCTGTGGCGCATCGAACAGACCATGCAGATACGTGGCGAAGATCTGCCCATCGGCCGAGATCGCGCCATCTGCGTGGCCATCATCGAGCAACACGGCGGGGCATGCCAAGGCTGGCCCCGCAGTCACGCCCATGTGGATTTCGTAGCCGGCGACGGCCGCACCGCCTTCCGCCAGGCTGCCGCGCACCTGACGCAACTTCTTGCTGGTCTCCAGCGTGGTCTCGAAATCGAGATAGCCGAGTCCCTTGACGCTACCGGGCGCGCCCTCAAGCCCTAGCGGATCATGCAACCACCGCCCCAACATTTGCATGCCGCCGCAGATGCCGATCAGCTTGCCGCCATAGCGCAGATGTCGCGCGATGGCCGCTTCCCAGCCATTGGCGCGCAGCCAGGCGAGATCCGCCTGCACGCTCTTGCTGCCGGGCAGGATGATGAGGTCGGCGGGCGGAATCGGCTGGCCAGGGCCGACCAGTCGAACGTCCACCTGCGGATGCGCGCGCAGCGCATCGAAATCGGTGTGGTTGGACACACGCGGCAACACCGGAATAACGACGCGCAGCGCATCGGGCGAGGCTGCACGCTGCGCCGTCTGCACCGCGTCTTCTGCGTCGAGATGGAGGCCGGGCAGATATGGCAGCACGCCAAACACCGGCTTGCCCGTCTGCGCGGTCAGCCAGTCGAGCCCCGGCGTCAGCAATGAAATGTCGCCGCGGAACCGGTTGATGATGAAGCCCGTCACGCGCGCGCGTTCGCTGTCAGACAAGCAGGCGAGCGTGCCAACAAGGTGCGCGAACACGCCGCCGCGATCAATGTCGGCGACGAGCACGACGGGACAATCGACGGCTTCGGCAAAGCCCATGTTGGCGATGTCGCGGTCGCGCAGGTTGATCTCCGCCGGGCTGCCGGCGCCCTCTACCAGCACGAGGTCGTACTGCCCACGCAGCCGCGTGTGCGATTCGAGCACAGCGGCCATGGCGGTGGGCTTGTAGTCGTGGTACGCACGGGCGTCGAGGTCGCAGCGCGGCTGACCGTGGATGATGATCTGTGCGCCGGTGTCGCTGTTGGGCTTGAGCAGGACGGGGTTCATGTCGACCGTGGGCACGACGCCCGCCGCCTGCGCCTGCAACGCCTGCGCGCGGCCGATCTCGCCGCCGTCTGCGGTGACGGCGCTGTTGAGCGCCATGTTCTGCGGCTTGAACGGCGCCACGCGCACACCGGCGCGATGCGCGACACGGCACAGGCCGGCGACCAGCGTGCTCTTGCCGGCATCGGACGTGGCGCCCTGGATCATCAGCGTGCCCCGAAGCGAGTCCGGCGGCACAGAAAATGGAGCTTTCGACATGCGCGGATTATCGCACCCACCTTGTTATGCCTGGCTGCCGCGCCCTCGCTAAAATGCGGGAATGTCACGCCGTCTCACACTTGTCCTCGGTGGTGCCCGCTCGGGCAAGAGCCACCACGCCGAACAGCTCGCGCTGCAATGCGTCGGGCCGGTCACGTACGTTGCCACCGCTGGCGAGGACGATGAGGAGATGCAGTTGCGCGTGGCCCTGCACCGCGCGCGGCGTCCGGCCAATTGGGCGCTGGTCGAAGAGCCCATGCACCTGGCCGAAGCGCTCTACACGCACGCGCAGCACGGTGGCTGTGTGCTGGTCGATTGCATGACGCTGTGGCTCAACAATCTGCTCTTCTCCGAACATCATGAATATCCCGAGACAGGCCTCGTCACGCCGCCCGAAGCCTGGACGGCCGAGATCGACGCGCTGCTGACCGCCCTGCCGCTGCTGCCCGGCGAGGTCATCCTCGTGAGCAACGAAATCGGCCTGGGCGTGGTGCCGATGGGTGCCGTCACGCGCTTCTACGTGGACGAACTGGGCCGGCTGAACCAACGCCTCGCCGCTCTGGCCGACAACGTGCATCTGCTGGTGGCCGGCATTCCGATGGTGGTGAAAGGGCCGGCACTCGGCACCGCAACGTGAGCTTGCCGTCGGGCGGCGTGTTCGATCTCGGGTGGCCCCTCGTGACGCTGGCAGCACTCGCGGGCGTGCTGCTCGATCAGGTATTCGGCGAGGTGTCGCGCTGGCATCCTTTGGTCGGCTTCGGGCGCATCGCCGCAGCGATTGAGCGCTGCATGAACCGCGCACCGGCTGCGTTGGCCAGGTCGCGCATCGTCGGTCTCGTCGCTTGGGCAGTCGCCGTGTTGCCGTTCGTGCTGCTGGCGGCATGGCTCGTCGTGATGGCGGGCGATGTGTCGCCACGGCTGGTGGTGGCGCTTGATGCGATCGCCCTCTATTTCGCCATTGGCGCGCGCAGCCTGTATGAACACATTGCGCCGATCGCGCTTGCGTTGCGCGATGCGGATTTGCCCCGCGCACGCGCCCTCGCCTCGCGCATCGTCTCGCGTGATCTCACACAAGCCGGCGACGAGCCCATTGCGCGTGCCGCCGTGGAATCGGCGCTGGAGAACGGCAGCGATGCCGTCTTCGCGCCGCTGTTCTGGCTTGTTGTGGCCGGCGCGCCCGGCGTGATGCTGTACCGGCTGGCCAACACGCTCGATGCAATGTGGGGCTACCGCAATGCGCGCTTTACCGGCTTTGGATGGGCAGCCGCACGCATCGACGACGTGCTCAACTGGATTCCCGCGCGACTCACGGCGATGAACTACGCGCTGCTTGGCCACACCGCCGATGCGCTGCGCTGCTGGCGCACGCAAGCCCCGCAATGGTCGAGCCCGAACGCGGGCCCGGTCATGGCCGCCGGCGCGGGCAGCCTGCGCGTCCGGCTTGGCGGCGCAGCACGCTACGAAGGCGTGGAAGAAGCGCGCCCGCCGCTCGGCACCGGCAAGCCGGCAACCGCTGTCGATATCACGCGTGCGTTGACGCTCGTATCGCGCACGTTGTGGCTGTGGCTCGGCGTACTTGGCCTGATCGCAACATCGGCGTGGGGCTTGTCATGAGCGGCATCGTCCACGGCGGCAATCTCGCCGCAGCACGCGCACAGTACGGAGAGCCTGAAGGCGGCTGGCTGGATCTGTCCACGGGCATCAATCCGCACGGCTACCCCATCCCGTCGATCCCACCCGATGCGTGGTTGCGCCTGCCCGAAGACGATGGCCTCGAAGCGCAGGCCGCCGCGCACTACGGCGTGATCGATGCGCGCGGCGTGCTGCCGATTGCAGGGTCGCAGGCGGCGATCCGCACGCTGCCATCCCTGCTGCCGCGAGGGCGAGCCGGCATCGCGCAGATCGGCTACAGCGAATATGCGCCGGCCTTTGCGCGCGCCGGCCACGACGTCGTACCACTGCCCGAAGCCGCCTTCCTCGGTGACGTGCCAAACGACGTGCAGCACCTGGTCGTCGTCAATCCGAACAACCCCACGGCACGCCTTCTGCCCGCCGAAACCCTGCGCAATTGGCACAGGCGCCTGCATGCGCGCGGCGGTACGTTGATCGTGGACGAGGCCTTTATCGAGGCGTTCAACGATGGCCCCACATTGGCGCCCCTGGCTGGCGTGCCGGGGCTTGTCGTGCTGCGCTCGATCGGCAAATTCTACGGGCTGGCGGGCGCCCGCATCGGCTTCGCGCTGGCCGCGCCTGAGCTGGTGTCTGCGCTACGCGAGGCGCTGGGGCACTGGACCGTCAACGGCCCCGCCCGTGCTGTGGTACGTGCGACGCTGGCCGATACCGCTTGGCAAGTTTCAACGCGCGCGCAACTCCAGCCTGCCGGCGCACGGCTCTCGGCGTTGCTTGATCGCCACGGGCTGCCGAATGCCGCCACCCCGCTGTTTGCCTGGGCATCCGCCCCACGCGCGCAAGCGCTGCATGCAAGCCTGGCGCGCCTCGGCATCTGGACCCGCCTGTTCGATGCGCCCATCAGCGGCTTGCGCTTCGGCCTGCCCCCGGATGAGCCCGGATGGCAACGCCTTGCCGATGCGCTAGCATCGCTGTCGCACTCCGCTTGACCTCCCCCCGATGCCCACTCGTCTCTCTCGCCTCACCCGTCGCCTGTATGTGTGCGGCCTGTCCGCCATTGCGCTCACGATCGCTGCCGTACCGGCATGTGCGGCCATTTCCGTCACAGACGATAGCGGTGCCATCGTTACGCTGCAGCGCCCCGCACAACGCATCGTCAGCCTCGCGCCGCATGCGACCGAGTTGCTGTTCGCGGCGGGCGGCGGAGCACGCATTGTTGGCACTGTGGCTTACAGCGACTACCCGCCGCCCGCGCGCGACATTCCTCACGTAGGCGACAACCGCTCGCTCGATCTGGAGCGCATCGCCGCCCTCAAACCCGATCTGGTGGTGGTCTGGCGCCACGGCAACGCGCAGAAGCAGATCGACCGCCTGCGCGCGCTCGGCATACCGCTGTTCTTCTCCGAGCCGCATCGCATGAGCGATATTCCGCGCTCGATCGAGGCGCTCGGCACGCTGCTCGACACCCGCGCGAGCGCGCACGATGCGGCCCAGCAATTCCGCCAACGCGCCGATACGCTGCGCCAGCGCTACGCGAGCCGGCCGGCGGTTTCGGTGTTCTATCAGGTGTGGGAACAGCCGCTGATGACGCTCAATGGCCAGCACATCTTCTCTGACATGCTCGCGTTGTGCGGCGGCCGCAATGTGTTTGCGGGAGAGCCGTTGCTGGTGCCGACAGTCTCGCCCGAGGCGGTGATCGCAGCCAACCCGGAAGTGCTATTGACCGCCAGCATGGGCGCCACGCAAGGCAGCCGTCCGATCGATACGCTCGACGCATGGAAGCGCTGGCCGCAATTGCTCGCTGTGCAGCGCGGCAACCTTTTCAGCATCAACGGTGACCTGATCAACCGCTTTGGCCCACGCCTTGTGGAAGCCGCGACCCTGTTGTGCGAAGACCTGGAACAAGCCCGCATACGGCGCCTCGGTTCACAGGCCACCAACGGGCCGGGTCGTTAAACCGCGCGCCGCTCAACGGTTCCAGAACAGCAACACAGGCAACGTGCCGGGCAGCACCCGAAAACCGCAGGCTGCCCCCCATTGCAACGGCCATTGCAGGGTCTCGATTAATGGCCGCTGCAGCCAATGCGCCGCCAGTGCACGCATACAGCCGGCATGCGTCACCGCCCATACGCAAGACGTGGGCATCGCGGTGGTTGCTTCAGCCCAGGTCGTCACGCGCGCCAGCAGATCCGCCGCCGATTCTCCGCCATGCGGATTGCCGTGCACGAGATCGCGCGCCCAATGGTCGATTTCCGCGCGCGGGATCTCATCCCACTGGCAGCCTTCCCAAGCGCCGAAATCGAGTTCCATCAATTGCGCATCGATTTCAATGGCGGGCAGCTGCGCCGCTTGCGCCATGGCTTCGGCCGTCAGGCGGCTGCGCCGCAACGGGCTTGCCAGCAGACGATGCGGAGTGTGGGCGGCGAGTTTCTCGACGATGGCCGACGGCTCCGGGTCCATGGGCGAGACCAACTCCAGATCGGTGCGGCCATAGCAGAGGCCCGCCGTCATGGCGGGCCGCGCGTGGCGGATCAGGATGACATCCATGCCAGCAACCCCCACAGGATCAGCAGCTCGAAAATCTGCTGTGCCATGCCCAGGCAATCGCCTGTGATGCCGCCGATGCGGCGCACGAAATAGCGACCCAGCAGCCAGCGCGCAAGGATCAGGCCGACAACGATGAGCGCCGCGCACATCGGCCCGAACCACAGCAACGGCACGACACCGAATACGCCAGCCCACAACGCGTCACTCCATCGCATGCGTTGCGCAACTGGCTTGGCCTTGCCTTCCGCCCGCACGTAGTCATGCGTGAGCAGGTGGCTGACAGCTGCGGCCCGGCTGGCAGCATGCGCAGCCACCATTGCAACGAGGATGCCTATGCTGTGCGGCGCCATCGCGCTCAGCAATTGCCACTTCAGCAGCAACGCCATGCACACGGCAATCGCCCCGAACGCGCCGATGCGCGAATCGTGCATGATGCGCAGCCGGTCTTCAGGCGTGTAGCCGCCGCCAAAGCCGTCGGCGCAATCGGCCAGCCCGTCCTCGTGAAACGCGCCGGTCAGCAATAGCGTAGCCCCCATCGACACGGCCACCGCCACACCTTGCGCGGGCACCGTGCGCAACACAAGCCAATACACCGCCGCTGCCACGGCGCCCACCAACCAGCCGATCAGCGGAAAGTAGCGCGCCGCGCGATTCAAGCCCGCTTGCGAGAACCCAACCGACGCCGGCACGGGGATGCGGGTGAAATACCCGACGGCCGTCCACAGCGCCTGCCAATGTTCGCGCAACGCGTTCATGGCGATGCGCGCTCGCTCACGCCTGCGCTGGCGAAGGTCGCCATTTCGCGCAGGAACGCCACCGCCGACACGACCACCGGATACGCCAACACCGCGCCGCTGCCCTCGCCCAGCCGCAACGACAGCGACAGCAGCGGCCGCGCATCGAGCAGCTCCAGCAAGGCGCGATGCCCGCGCTCGTCCGACACATGCCCGAACACGCAGAAGCGCAGCACATCGGGCGCCACGTGCGCGGCCACCAGCACGGCGGCCGTCGCGATAAACCCGTCGACGAGGATGACCATGCGGCGCTGCGCCGCCTCAAGCACCGCCCCCACCATCGCTGCGACCTCGAAGCCGCCGAAGCACGCAAGCACGTCCAGCGGCTCGCGTACGTCAGCGTGCCTGGCCATCGCTGCTTCCAGCACGGCGCGCTTGTGGGCCAGGCCGTCATCATCGAGCCCGGTGCCGCGGCCAACGCATTGCGCGACCGGCAAATTGCATAAGCGCGCCATCAGGCACGCGGCAGACGCCGTATTGGCGATGCCCATTTCGCCCAGCGCGATCACGTTGGTGCCAAGCGCAGCATGGTGTGCCACGCGTTGCGCGCCGAGCGCCATGGCGCGGTCGCGCTCCTCAGTGGTCATGGCGGCTTGCTCAACACTCTCGTCGGCAAAGTTGCGTGTGCCGGGGCCGACAGGTGCATCGACCAGGCCCGGCGCATCTGCCGCCCACAACGGTGCGGCGACACCGGCGTTTACCACCTCCAGCGCAAACCCATGCTGGCGGCAGAACACGTTGACGGCTGCACCGCCCGCGATGAAATTGAGCACCATCTGCGCGGTCACCGCTTGAGGGTACGCGCTCACGCCTGCGTGCGCGATGCCGTGGTCTGCGGCAAACACCACCATCGCGGGGCGCGTCAGCTGCGGTGTGTCGGTGTTCTGGATCAGGCCGATCTGCACGGCCAGCGATTCAAGCCGGCCCAGCGCGCCGAGCGGCTTGGTCTTGCTGTCCACGGCCGCCTGCAGGCGCACGCGCAACGCATCGTCAAATGGCGGAATGTACATGGTTTGGTTCATCACAATTCGACTCCGGGCTGGGCCTGGATGCCTCGGGAAAAGGCGTGCTTGACGAGCGTCATGTCGGTCACGGTATCCGCCGCCTCGATCAGCTCGGGTGGCGCACCGCGCCCGGTAATCACCACATGCTGCGCGGGCGGCCGCGCGCGCAAATCGGCCAGCACCGTCTGCACGTCAAGGTAGTGGTACTTGAGGGCGATGTTCAGCTCATCCAGCAGCACCAGGCCAACGGTGGGATCGCTCAGCAGCTCGCGTGCGCAGGCCCATGCAGCTTGCGCCTTCTCGATGTCGCGCGTGCGGTCCTGCGTCTCCCATGTGTAGCCTTCGCCCATCACGTGGAAGCTGCATTGCTCGGGAAAGCGTCGTAGGAAGCGCTCTTCGCCCGTCGGGATTGCGCCCTTGATGAACTGCACCACGCCGACCTGCATGTCGTGACCCATGGCGCGCATCACCATGCCAAAGCCGGAGCTGGATTTGCCCTTGCCGTTACCGGTGTTAACGAGCAGTACGCCGCGCACGTCCGTGGCGGCGGCAATCTTGGCGTCCACCACGGCCTTCTTGCGCTGCATGCGTGAGCGGTGGCGCTCGTTCAAGCCATCGTTGTTGTCTTCAGTCGTCATCGGGGTCATCAGGAATCAAGGCCGTGCGGCGGCCGTCGGCCACCTCGGCAATGGGCGTGCGCAGCACGCGTGCGCAGTGTTCGGGGGTCAGCACATCGGCGGCGATGCCAGCAGTGGTTTGCCCTTCGCCGTCCATCAGCAGCGCGTGCGTGGCGTAGCGGCGCGCGAGGTTCAAGTCATGCACGGTCAGCACGACCAGCCAGCCATGTTTGCGGCAACCTTCGCGCAGCAGGCGCAGCACGGCAACCTGCTGATGCAAATCGAGGTGCGCGACGGGCTCATCAAGCAGCAGCACGCGCGCCTCCTGCGCCACCACGGCAGCCATCGCCACGCGCTGACGCTCACCGCCAGAAAGCGTGCGCACATCGCGTTGTACCAGCGGCTGCAAATGCAGCGCAGACACCGCTGCGTCAACGGCGCGGACATCGGCGTCGCCCTCCCACTCCCAGCGCGCCAGGTGCGGGTGGCGGCCGGTCATCACCGCTTGGTACACGGTGATGGGGAACGAGTCATGCAAGGTCTGCGGCAGAAACGCGCGACGACGCGCCATCGCCAGTGCCGGCCAATCGGCAAGTGCTACACCGTCGAGCGTGACGCTGCCGCCGTCCTCCGAACGCAGGCCCGCCAGCACGGAAAGCCATGTCGACTTGCCCGCGCCGTTCGGGCCGACCACGCACCAGAGTTGGCCCGCGTTGGCCGTCAACGACAACCGCTCAATCAACACGCGCCCGTCGATGGTCACGCGCAGGTCGCGCAGCGCGAGTTCGGGCGCTGCATCCAAGTGCGCGAATGCATCCGGTGCAGGGGCCCGACGTGCACGACGCAACCAGCTCATCGCGTGCTCCGCATCAGCAGGTAGAGAAACGTCGGCACGCCAAGCATGGTGGTGATCACACCCACCGGCAGTTGCGTTGGGGCGATCAGCGTCCGGGCGATCAGGTCGGCCAGCATCAGCAGCCCGCCGCCGGCCATCGCCGTAGCGGGCAAGTGGATGCGCACGTCGCGGGTCCACGCCAGGCGCACCATATGCGGCACCAGCAGGCCGACAAAAGCGACCGAGCCCGCAATGGTCACCGCTACCGCCGTGCACAGCGACGCCACCACGTAGATCAACGCACGCACGCGCGCCACGGGCACCCCAAGCGCACGGGCGCGGGTTTCGCCGGTCAGCAGCACGTTCAGGTCGCGCGCATGCGGCAACACCACGGCCACCGCCGCCACGAGCGCCATCAACGCGCCCGCATAACGATCGGCGCCACCGAGGTCGCCGACCATCCAGAAAATCATGCCGCGCAGCTTGTTCTCGGGCGCCACCGTCAAGATGAGCGTGATCAGGCCGACCCAGCCGGAGGCCATCACCACGCCACCGAGCAGTAGGCGCGCATTGGCCTCGCCGGGCTCACCGCGCCACAGGTGCTGACGCGCCAACGCCGCCACCAGCGCCATCGACAGCAATGCTCCCGCGCCGGCACTCGTCTGCACCAACCACCACGGCAGCGAAAACAACATCGCCGTGAGCGCCGCCACTGCCCCGCCACCGGACACGCCCAGGACATACGGATCGGCCAGCGGATTGCGCAGCAGCATCTGCATGAGCGCCCCGGCAAAGGCCAACAGCCCGCCAGCAGCAAATGCAGCGCCCGCGCGCGGCAGGCGCAATTCGATGACGATGCCCGCAGCCAGGCTATCGCCACCGCCGATCAGCGCCCGCCAGACTTCAGCGAGCGACAGCTTCACACTGCCGAGCATCAACGACGCCGCCAGCACCACCACGCACGCGAGTGCCAGCAGCGACCACAGTCGCCAGGCAAAACCGCGTGCGGGCAGTGCAGGTGTTGTCATCGCTTCGGTTCGTGCTGTTGCCACGACAGCGTGAAGAACACCCCACGCGACGCCGTGTTGTACGGATAGATCAACTGGTAGTTCTTGTTCGTCACGTTTTCAACACGTGCCGACACTGCCCAGTCAGGCGTGATCTGGTAGCGGCCGACCAGGTTCAGCAGGCCATAGCCACCGAGCGTCTTGGTCGAATCCTGGCGGTCGCCCGCTGCATTCCACTCCACGCCCGCCGAGAACGGCCCGAACGTCTTGTACGCCGAGACGCTGCCGAAGTGCCGTGCGCGGCGCGAGAGCAACTGGTTGGCCGACAGGTCCTGCGGGTTCTGCATGGTAAAGCTCGCACGCAGATCCACGCCATAGATCGAACCCCGATACGACGTCTCCAGCCCGTTCACGCGTGCGCGGTTGACGTTGGCTGCCGAGCAATTGAAATCTGCATCGCATACCGCCGTGATCAGGTTGCTGTAGTCCGTCTCGAACACCGTCACGCGCACCAGGCCGATCGCGCCGCTGTATTCCACGCCGCCTTCCACCGAGCGCGCCTTCTCGGGCTGCACGTTCGGGTTGCCGAAGAACGGGTAGTACAACTCGTTGAAGCTGGGTGCGCGGAAGGCATTGCTCACACTCGCAACCGCCTTCCATTGCGGGTTGAATGCGAAGCCGTAGCCGGCGTAGTAGCTGTTGGCGCCACCGAAGTCCGAGTAGCGGTCGCGGCGCAGGTTCAGCTGCAACTGGTGCGGGCCAAACTTGCCTTCGTAACCGATGTAGCCGGAATCAACGTTGCGCGTGGGCACGTTGTAGGCATCGCTGTCGATACTGGTCTGCAGATGCTCCAGGCCCACCTTGAGCAGCTGATCGGGCATGAAGGCCCAGTCGTTCTGCCAGCTCGCCGTCTGATTGCGTGTGTTGAAGCGCGCCGGCACCTGCAACACGCCGTTCGTGTAATTCAAGCTGCGGTCATCGCCCTGCGACAGCGTCAGGCGCGTCTTCCAATCCTGCGTTACCTTGCCGTCCACGTAGGCCGACATCGAGCGCACTACGTTGTGTGCGACGTTGTCATCGGTCGGCTTGCCGAAGGCGTTGTCGTAACTGACATCGCCCCAGGTCTGGAAGTACGTCAGGCCCGCTTGCCAATCTGCCGAGAAGCGATGCGACAACTGCGCCGACACGCTCTTGTTCGTGTACGGGTTGTCGTTCGGGTTGGCCTTGGGCGCCTGCTGCGGGTTGATGGTCGAGAAGCCGTTGGTCTTGAATTCCGACACCGACACCGCGAACGATGTATCGCCGTTCTCGCCCAGCGAGCCGCTGATGCCAGCCTGCGCGCGCTTGGTATTGCGGGCGCCGTACTCGATCTCTGCATTGGCCAGCGGGCCATGGCCACGGCCGTTGCGCGTGAAAATCTGCACCACGCCGCCAATCGCATCGGAGCCGTACAGCGCAGACACGTTGCCGCGCACAACCTCGATGTGATCGATCTGATCGGCCATCAATTGCGCGATCTGCGCGCCGCCCGAGGTGCCGGACGCCACACGCACACCGTCAATCAGAACCAGCGTCTGATTGGAACCGGCGCCGCGCATGAAAAGGCTGGCGTTGGTGCCTGGGCCGCCGCTCTGCGCGATTTCGATGCCGGCCTCGCGACGCAGCAGCGTCACGGCGTCCGGCGCCTGCGAGCGCTCGATATCGGCGCGGCTGATGACCGTCGTATGCGGCAGTGCATCGGACAGGGGCTGCTCGCTGCGCGAGGCGGTCACCACTGTCGGATTCAGCTCGCCGACGGGCGTGCTGGCTACTTGTGTATTGCTTTGTGCCCAGGCCGGCGCAACCGCACCTGCCATGGCCCCCGCAACAACCCCCAATCGTGCGCTGGCAAGCGCGCGCATGGCCGTCCGGGGCATCCGGAGTGGCCGCTTTGTAGTCAAGCTCATGTTGAAAAGACAAGAAGCGTCAGCCGGACCCGTTCCCCCGCGGGTCGCTGGCAGCAGGATCTCGATGCGGTTCCCTCCAGGGTTGCACATCGGCTCTGAGATCCACCGTCCTGGCCGGTATCCGGGCTGGCGAAGCGGCCTGTCCGCCTTCCCATTCCGAAAGGAACAGTGGCGTATGGACAGACCGCGCGGCACCCATCTTCTTCGCGAGATGGCGGGTACACGCGACGTTCGCTTACCGTTGCGGGGGCAGCGCAGGTTGGCGCATCGCTTGGGGCGCGCGCTCCCTGCTTCCCGTTTAACTGCAGATGGTGCTGCGGGCACCAGGACGGGGCGAAGTTTAACGGAAAAGGCATTCCAAACCCGTCGCAGTCGCGGTAAAAACACACCCACCGCCCGTTGTGCCCGCCGCGTCGCCTCATTCCCCCGCATATTGCGCATCCGTATGGAGGACAGGCGCGAAGCGCATGATCGGCTAAAATCCCCCCACTCGATTCTGATTGACACCCAATGCTGAACGAACTCGAACAACTTGCCGGCAAGATCGCGCGCGTGCTGCGTCACGCCGATGCGCTCGCCGCCGAGAACCAGCGCCTGCGCGCCGAAGTCGAGCGGCTTCAGGCGGAAGCCGAGGCGTCCAAGACCGAGCGCGACGCGATGGTCGCCGATCGCAGCGTGCTCAATGCCAAGATCGAAGAAGCGCAACTGCGCATCCAATCGATTCTCGACAAGCTGCCCACGGCCACCGACGCGCGCCAGCTTGATCTCCTCGGCCAGGCCGCAGGGGCCGATGAAACAGCGGCCGCCCCGCATTCGGAGACCTAAGCATGAGCAGCAAGCAAATTGAAGTGAACATCGCCGGGCAGCCCTACAAATTTGCAGTCTCGGTCGATAACGAAGCCGCCCTGCGTGAAGCCGCCGCCATGGTCGACAACCAGATGACGCGCATCAAGAACGGCTCGAACACCAAGGGCATCGAGCGCGTCGCCGTGATGGCCGCCATCAGCATCGCATCGGATTTGCTGTCGATGCAACGCCAGGCCGCATCAGATTCCGCCCTGCCGATCGACACGATTCGCGCCAGACTGGCCGACCTGAACGCCCGCACCGACGAGGCGCTGCGCCAGTACGGCGAAGTGATTTAGCGAAGGTCAAAACGGGTTTGTAACCGGATCGCATCCGGGCTTGGGTTCGGATGCGAACGGGTGTATAGTGTCACGCAATGGCTTCCGAAATCTCCTGCAAACCCTTATGGTATAAGGCTTTAGCGGCTGCAGGGTAGAGAAAAACGGTTGCCTGCGATGAATCTCTCAGACGCATCGCCATGCGCTCGAAACGCAGCGTGATGATGCGTCTGACAGTTTCCCTGCCTGGTTCGCCATGGCCATTAACTCCTTGAACCGATAAGCATTGCTTGGTGCGGGATATGCCGTGTGGGCGAGCGCGTCTTCCAGTGCATAGCGTGCGACGCAAGTCGTGGGCTCCCTGCACCGGTGATGTACCCGAAATGCGGCTTCCGCTGCCACTCTGAACCTCACTTGGGTTCAGGATGCGGGTCTAGCGGCCAAGGTGGGGACCCAACAAAAGGCGGTAGTGCACATGTGCGCTACCGCCTTTTTCTTTGCCTATCTGCGATACGCCCCCGTTGCCGCACCGCCAATGGCAACGCCGCGGCCGTGTTGCTATGCTGCGCACACCGTCACTTCCGCACGTCGCCCGCGCATCCCAACGATGGCCACCCAATACTGGTTGATGAAGTCCGAGCCCGACGAGGCCAGCATCGACACGCTGCACGCCGAGGGCACCTTGCCCTGGACTGGCGTTCGCAACTATCAGGCACGCAACTTCATGCGCGACCGCATGCGCATCGGCGACGGCGTGCTGTTCTACCACTCGTCCTGTCCGCAGCCGGGCATCGCGGGGCTGGCGGAAGTCTGCTCGACCAGCTACCCAGATCCCACGCAGTTCGACGCCAAGAGCCACTACCACGACCCTGCATCGAAGCCGGAAGCGCCGCGCTGGATGCTCGTCGACGTGAAGTTCGTGCGCAAATGCGCGCTGATCGATCTGCCGACCTTGCGCGCACAAGAACAGCTCGCCGACATGACGGTGCTGCAACGCGGCAACCGCCTGTCCATCACGCCCATCACGCCCGCGCAATGGCGTTACATCACGACCAAATTGATGCGCGATCCTGAGTGAATGGCTGGCGCCGGCAGGGAATTGTTACAAACGTGATGAACGATGCGCGTAACAGCCAGTCAGACGCATCACATTGCTTTTTGGGAGAACACAATGAAATCTGTCCTGGCCGCAACCATTTTGGGGACCGCAATGATGACGACCGCTTTCGCGCAAGCCGCTCCTGAAGCGAATCATTCTGGCGTGCTGTCGCTGGATGCGCAGGCCGTGACGGAAGTCCCCACCGACACCGTCACACTGACGCTGAGCGCCGAGCAGGAAGGGGCAGACCCGGGCGCGATCTCCACCGCACTGTCGCGCAAGGCCGACGACGTGATCAACCAGGCAAAGCGCACCTCCGGCGTGCAGGCAGAAACGGGCGGCTTCAATATCTATCCGAACACCGATCGCAACGGCAAGATCAGCGTGTGGCGCGGCCGTGCCGAAGTGCGCATCACGTCGAAGGACTTTGCAGCGGCGTCCAAGCTGGCGGGCCAGCTGGCCAATCAGATGCAGGTGCAGAACGTGAACTTCACGCTCTCGCGCGAGGCGCGTACAGCGGCGGAAGCCAAGCTCATCGATCAGGCTGTGAATTCGTTCCGCGACAAGGCACTGACGACCACCAAGCTGTTTGGCTACACGAGCTACACGATCCGCGACGTGCACGTGAGCGAGGGCAGCAACAACCCAGGCCCGCGTCCGATGATGCGCATGGCAGCCGCTCCGGCATCGTTCGATTCGGCGCCGGTGCCCATCGAGGGCGGCAAGGCGCAGGTCACGGTGACGGTTTCCGGCGCCGTGCAGATGCTGAAATAAGCAGCGATCCGCTTGTCAAGTCCTGCCATAGGTTGACACTGTGCTCAGTCTCCGAGCGCCCGATGCACCGCATCGGGCGTTTTGTATTTCAAGGCCAGATGAGGCCG